>VYLZ01000217.1_pt1 | contig 29852 bp, 26 predicted proteins | sample 5115361 | NCBI WGS metagenome assembly VYLZ01 (sample SAMN12291805, study PRJNA351875) | freshwater metagenome | isolation source: freshwater lake | place: USA: Michigan, Sixteen Lake | collected 2013-08-07 | reverse complement strand
TTACGAAATAAGGCTAGGTAATTCTATAAAAATAGCACTGCGATGATATCCTTAGAAAAATTAAGTCTGTTGAAAGTCATTTCGCAGATTTATCCAGTTTCTGCAGCGTTGCAATACGATTTAGTGCAAACACTAAAAGTTGAGACAATTCCCAAAAAGACGATTCTACTTAGAGAAGGAGAAATCTTTCAGAGGATGTACTTCATTGAAAAAGGTTTGGCACGGGCTTTTTATTTTGACGAAGGTAAAGAACATACTTCTTGGTTTATGAAAGAAGGGGATTTTATAATTTCTGTTAACAGTTTTTACAAGCAAGTCCCAAGTCAAGAAAGCATAGAGGTATTGGAAGATTCCATCATGGCTTCTATAACCTACATTCAACTTCAAGAGCTGTATCAAAAGCATTTGGAGTTTAACATTATTAGCCGAGTGTTAACAGAACATTATTATTCACTGAGCGAAGAGCGACTTTTTGCCATGCGCCAATCCTCAGCGAAGCACAGATTTGAATTCTTCATCATCCGCTATCCTGAACTTGCGAAAAGGATTTCCCTCAAACAAATGGCTTCCTTTCTCAGGATGACTCCTGAAACCATCAGCCGCTTGCGAGCTGACCATTAAAAACTTGACGCAGATCAAGATTTTAAATTTCTTGATGTGGATCAAGTGTACTTACAGACTTAGGGCTTTAGATTTGAATCAGTTTAAAATCACAAAGACCACCAAAAAAAGTCTTCAAAATGAGACACTATAAAATCACACTCTTCTTTTTTTGCCTCTTGGTAGGCTTTTCTTGCCAAAATGACTTGGATCGACAACCAGTATCTGAGTATAAAAACAAAATAACAGCATTCACATCGTCTATTAAGAGCAATAATGAATCGTACGTTTCTCAAATTGAAGAATTGGAGAAGGCTATTGATTTTAGAACAGTGAAAAAGTATAATTTGATTACGACCGAAAAACTCTTGATAGCCGATCTAAGTGGACTAAAAAAATTGCATCAGGCCGATCAACTGAGAGTTATCTTTTTTCTCAACAACAACGAAGTAGCGAGGGCGCAGATTGTGGCTTTTGAGAATAATGGGAATACCGACCCAAACCAAGTGATTGCATCAATCCTTAACATGCAGCCGATCAACGGCTATTCAGGCAAGGTGTCATTCTATAGTCTGTTCCAAGCCATCCAGCTATCGTCAACCTTTAGTAATGGGGAGTTGAGGGTGAACAGCATGGCTCGAAAAGTAGATAGTGCTCCACCGAAAAATGGCAAAACAAACTCCTGTACCGATTGGTATTTGATTACCACCTATCATTATGAAGGCGGAGGTACGCAGACAGTGGAGGTTTATTTATTTACAACTTGCGATGAGCCCTGTGGCTTTGCCGGAGCACGGGTAAATTGCGGTGGCGGAGGTAGTGGAGGTGGTGGAGGGGTCACTGTTCCCAGCACCCAGTTTCCATCCAACCCACAAGATGCGGATATTTATGAAACGACAGACTCTATGGGGTTTTACACCAAATATGTATACGATGCTGCTCGAATGATCTGGGTGGGGATAGAGAGAATCTTACCGGGAATAGTTTTGCAGGACAACCCATCGGCTTATCCTTTCCTGCAAGATATCAGGTGGCCTGTGGATGGCCAAGTAGTACTTGGGCCTGATAACATGGCGTATACTTACAATGGAAGTTCGGGAAGTTGGGTGGGAGAACTGGAAGCAGGTATTGACTGCGCGAGTTTTAACTTTGTAAAGACGACTTTTGATGCGTACTGGCAGGAATGCGCTATCGTAAACATTAAGCTGAATGTGTTCATTTTGGATGCAAGTACAGGTAGGGTTAAGAGCAGATCCCATACAATTTCACGACCTGTATGGTTTGGCATCCCAACAAAGCTGGCGAGCGGACAGATAATTGTACCTGGACAGGCATCGGAAATGGCAGCTACTGCAGAAACACTTGCGCATAGGGATATTGCTAATGACTATATCGATAGGGAATTTGTGAGTGATGCTCAAATTGAACAAGATTTTATTAACTACGTGAGTTTCTATTTGCAAGGGCTTGCAGGTAAATGTGATTTTCACGGGAGTGGATCACCGCTAGTGACTCCACAACATGCTGACTATCTATTGTTTGGAAATGGAGATTGTTATTAGAGTTAGTTTTATTTTAATCTTTGCAATAAGAATGGATGCAGTTGGTCAAGTTATGAAACCCCTCACATTAGATTCAATTGTACTTGGATCACATATAAGTATGTATGATGATTTTCAAGTGGTCGATAAACTACCAGAAAAGTCTATCCCAGAATCATACTTACCGAAAAGAGCCGATAGGTTTTACTACCTCACAAGCAGTACATATAGTTATCTAGATCAAGAGGTTAAAAATTTCATCGTTACTGCTGATTCATTGGGTAGAATATTATCTTTAGATATTGTTTTGGCATTTGACAATACCATCCTAGATAAGATGATTTCGAAATATGGTCAGTGGGCAGTTGCTTCTTCACTAGGGCACGGTGCTGAACAACTATCAAGCGATTTAAACAATCAGAGTTTATATGTTTGGAGATATACCGAAGATAGCTTGATAAGCATGATGTTAAATCGATACCAGAAGCCATTTTCAGAGGATACTATAGTAGTAACCTACAGCAGAAAAAAGAAGTAGAGTCATTTTACTTCGTTGCTGACAAGGTTCAAAAAAATTAATTTCAAAGATTTCTGAACACAAGGAAGCCAAAACGGCATTTACTTGTTAATCATATGAACAGCAAACAACTTAGATATCTTTTATATTCTCTAGGTATTCAAGGCGCAGTGGTTTTAGCCATGTATCAATATGTCCAGCCAGACCCCAAAGGCATTGGGTTTTTTGTTTTATCCTATGGATATGCCTTTTTATGTCTATTGATATCCACCTTCCTAATTTTTACCAAGAAGTCTACAAGTTGGTTTATTTATTATTTTGTTTTAGTGGGTGATGGAATCTTCTTTTACTATTTTTTTCAATTCATCAGGCAGGTTCAAAAATTCTCAAATACTCATTTCAACGTTTTGCATTTTATCGTTCTGTGTGGATGTCTACTGTTTTTTGCAATGATTGTAAAGATTCACAAAGATTATCTTGAAGCAAAGTGGGAAGAGGGAATATGATTTTTTACACAACCCAATATTTAAAAGTGATTACACAAAATATTCTGCGTATTTTAAAAAATTTCTTATCGGAGGGGCAATACTTTATGCTCCATTCTTATGGTAGTTGATTAAAATTAATGGAAGCCTCGAACTGAATGTTACAACATTTACAATTGGACTTTTTAATGGAAAACAATAGTATTGGGGATCAAAAAACTCGATAAGAAAACGTCTCGATTAAGAAAGTAGTTTAGGATGAATACATTACAAAAACTCACCCCCATTGGGCTTTCCCTTCAGGTCATTCACAAACTTTCGAAAAAGATCTTCCTTATCTTTTTCGCATACGATCACCACATTGCCAAAAGCGCCTACCAAGTAGCCGTTGAGTCCTTGAGTAACTACCAATTTATTTGCATCGCCTTTTATAATGGAATTACGGGTTTCATAGGTAAGCGCATCCACGCCAATTACATTATTGTTGGCGTCTTTGGCTGAGTATTCATACAGCGATCCCCAAGACCCTAAATCTGACCAGGCAAACTGACTCAGCCAAACGTATACGTTGTCAGCTTTTTCCATGATGCCATAGTCAATGGAAATATTCTTGGTTTGCGAGTAAGCCGCTTGTATCGCCTCCTTTTCATCAATGGTGGAAATACTGGGTGCCGCCTCGTCAAATATCTCAGTCATTTCTGGTAAGTACTTGGCAAAGGCATGATGAATGGCCTGTACGCCCCAAATAAAAATGCCCGCATTCCAGACGAAATCACCGCTTTCTAAAAACTTGTTTGCCAAGGCTAACTCTGGTTTCTCCGTAAAGGTTTTGACCTTTTTTAAAGTGCTTTTGTTTTCGATGTACTGGATGTAGCCATAGCCGGTTTCAGGTCTCGAGGGCTTAATACCTAGTGTTATCAGCTTATCCTGGTTTTTTGCCTGTTCGGCAGATTTTAGAATAGTCTGTTGAAAGTCAGATTCGTTTAGAATAAGATGATCTGTCGGGCTCACTACTACCACGGCTTGCGGATTGATCTTAGAGATCTTATGGCAAGCATAGAGAATACAGGGTGCTGTGTTCTTTCTCATGGGCTCAGCCAATATTTGTGACTCAGATAGTGAAGGCAACTGTTCCTTCGTCAACATACGATGCTCCTCATGCGTCACCACAAAAATGTTTTCGGGTGGGCAAATGGGCAAAAAGCGGTCATAGGTTGATTGAAGAAGCGTTTTTCCTGTTCCAATTACATCCAAAAACTGCTTTGGCTTTGCATTTCGGCTATATGGCCAAAATCTAGTTCCAACTCCGCCTGCCATCAATACCACAAAAAGATTAGTATTCTGCAAACGTTGCCACACGCGCAATTAACCAGTGATCAAACAATTTTTCCGTTTGTAGCACTAATGAGTGAATTCTTCGTTATAGGGTAATTATGCAATAATCATTTATATCCTACATGCTTTGCTTCTTGTCGGATTTTTTTTATTATCTTCAATTTCCTAAAAAACTTAAAACAGAACTTTATTACAAGGTATTATGGTAGTGGCAGAAGAGAAAGACGAACTAAAGGCAAAACTCAAGGAAATATTCGGCTACGGAAATTTCAGGGGAAATCAAGAGGTTGTAATCAGAAATATTCTTACAGGGAGGAACACGTTTGTAATCATGCCCACCGGGGCGGGCAAATCCCTATGTTATCAACTTCCCGCGATGATGTACGATGGCTTGGCCATCGTGATATCACCATTGATCGCGCTGATGAAGAATCAGGTAGATCAGATGAACGCATATGGAGTGAATGCGAGATTTTTAAATTCAACACTTAGCAAAGGTGAAATAACAAAACTCAAGAAGGATTGCGTGTCGGGTTTAGTAAAACTCTTGTACGTAGCACCCGAATCACTGAATAAAGAGGAGAACATTGAATTTTTGCAAAAAGTAAATGTTTCTTTTGTTGCCATCGATGAGGCTCATTGTATTTCAGAGTGGGGTCATGATTTTCGCCCGGAGTATCGCAGGATTAAGACCATGATTGGGCAGCTTGGCAAAAAGTCAGTCATCGCTCTGACAGCTACCGCTACGCCAAAAGTTCAGTTAGATATTCAGAAGAATTTGCAGATGGAAGACGCAGACGTTTTCTTGTCTTCGTTCAATCGCAAAAATTTATATTACGAAGTACGCCCCAAGAAGGAAACCAAAAAGCAACTCATTCGCTTTTTAAAAGAACACAAAGGAAAATCAGGAATCATCTATTGCCTCAGCCGCAAAAAAGTAGAAGAGATTGCGCAGTTGTTGAACGTAAATGGATTTAAGGCAGCACCGTATCATGCTGGTTTAGATCCGGATGTGCGCATGAAAAATCAAGATGATTTTTTGAATGAGGAAGTAGACATTATTACCGCTACAATTGCATTTGGAATGGGCATTGATAAACCGGATGTTCGGTTTGTGGTGCACTACGATGTTCCGAAATCATTGGAGGGATATTATCAAGAAACCGGACGTGGAGGTCGTGATGGTTTGGAAGGCATCTGCCTGATGTTCTATAGTCATAACGACTTGAACAAATTAGAGAAGTTTAACAAAGATAAGTCTGTACAAGAGCGAGAGAACGCGCGCATTTTATTGCAGGAGATGGAGTTTTATGCCGAGTCGCCTGTTTGTAGGCGGAAGCAACTTCTCCATTACTTTGGTGAAGAATATAAAGAAACCAATTGTGGCGCATGCGACAATTGTATGAATCCACGAGAGAGGTTTGAAGGTATGGATTCCGTTAAGATTGCTATTGAAGCAGTTAAACAGACGAGTGAGCGATTTGGACTTCCACACTTGGTAAATGTGATTCGCGGCACCGAAGATGAGTACGTGAAGAGCTATGGCCATTTTGATTTGGCTATCTATGGCAAAGGCGATACGGAAGATGCCGATTTCTGGAAGGCGGTCATTCGTCAGGCATTGATCTATCAATATTTAGAAAAGGATATTGAAAACATCGGGGTGTTGAAGATCACTGAGAAAGGGCATGCTTTCCTGAAGAAGCCACATTCCATCGAACTGGCCAGAGATCATGATTTCAGCACGGAAGTAGGCGAAGAAGAGTCATCCGAGCGAGTGATCATTAACTCAAAATCTTACGATGTAAAATTGTTTGAGATGCTGAAGGCGCTTCGCAAGAAGATCGCGAAAGAAAAGGATCTGCCACCCTATGTTATCTTCCAAGATCCTTCGCTGGAAGAAATGGCTACCACCTATCCCACCAATAAAGAAGAGTTGGCTTCTGTGAACGGAGTGGGCATGGGCAAGGTGAATAAGTTCGGTAAAGAATTCATTGAGTTAATTGAAAAGTATGTAGATGAAAATGATATCGAGACGGCCTCTGAGGTGGTAGTGAAATCTTCGGTCAATAAATCGAAAATAAAAATATTTATCATCTAGCTGAATCAAAAGGCTTAACTTTCGATGAGCTATTGACCGAGATGGAAAATATTTGCTACTCCGGCACAAAACTTACGATTGACTATTACATTGATGAAGTGCTGGATGATAATAAGCAAGAAGAGATTTATGATTACTTCCTTAATTCGGAGACCGATAGCATGGAAGAGGCTTTGGCAACGTTGACGGATCAATCGGAAGACGATGTTCGTTTGATGCGCATCAAATTTTTGAGCGAATACGCGAATTAAATTTTTGTAAAAGAATCGATAAGCCCTTTGAATATTAATATTCAAAGGGCTTTTTTTATTAGACTTTTGTGAATTCCAATTTATATTTGACGCTTAACTGTTACTATGAACATTCTTCTTATCGGCAACGGTGGCCGCGAACATGCACTCGCTTGGAAAATCAAGCAAAGCCCATTGTGTGAAAAGCTATTTGTTGCCCCCGGTAATGCTGGGACTTCAAAGATTGCTGAGAATGTATCGATTGGCGTGAGCGAATTTGAAAAATTAGGGGCGTTCTGCCTTGAGAATAAAATTGAGTTGGTAGTGGTAGGGCCAGAAATTCCCTTGGTAAATGGTATTCGCGATTATTTTGAGGGGCACGCTGAATTGAAGTCTATTTGGATGGTTGGCCCAGGTAAGATGGGTGCACAATTGGAAGGCAGTAAAGATTTCTCAAAGCAATTCATGTTGCGTAACAATGTGCCAACGGCCAAAGCAAAAACGTTTTATGCGAATCAATTTGCGGAAGCAGCAAGTTATCTTGAGACATGCCAGCCTCCGTATGTTTTAAAAGCCGATGGACTGGCTGCCGGAAAGGGAGTCATCATCACATCTGACGAGGCCGAAGCGAAAGCCACGATGCGTGAAATGTTGGAAGAAAAAAAGTTTGGTGATGCCAGCGCCAAAGTATTGATTGAAGAATTTTTAGACGGCATTGAACTTTCTGTTTTTGTGCTGACTGACTGTGAGGATTATGTGATTTTACCAGAGGCAAAAGACTATAAGCGCATTGGCGATGGCGACACGGGGCCAAATACAGGAGGCATGGGTTCTGTTTCCCCTGTTCCTTTTGCTGATAAAGTTTTCATGCAAAAAGTAGAGGAGAAAGTGATCAGGCCAACGATTGCTGGATTGAGGAAAGAACAAATCCCATTTAAGGGATTTATTTTTGTTGGGTTGATGAACGTGAAAGGCGAACCATTCGTAATTGAATACAATACGCGCTTGGGCGATCCGGAAACGCAATCGGTGATGGCGCGCATACAAGGTGATTTTTTGGAAGTACTGCTGGCAGCTGCCAAGGGAGAATTGAAAGACAAGACCATCGAGGTGGATTCTGATTTTGCGTTGACCATTGTTGTGGCTTCTGATGGCTACCCCGATGAGTACGAAAAAGGAAAAGTGATAACCGGCTTGGATTTGGCTACCGAGGCATTGGTGTTTCATGCAGGGACGAAGAAGCTCAACGATGAAGTTTTAACCGAAGGCGGCCGAGTGCTGGCCGTTACGGGTCAAGGAAAAACGCTGGCCGAAGCGCATGCAAATGCGTATGCAGCCGCAGAAAAAATTAACTGGGACGGTGTTTATTACAGGTGGGATATTGGGGAGGATTTGATGTGAATTGATTTCTAGCCTAAGTACTGAAGTGCCGTTATCTTTCAGCAGGAAAGAACCCCTTGCCTTTACCCCTCCAGCGCACTACCTTTATCCTTTTAATCAATATCTTGAACGATGGGTTGTGCTTGTGGAACAAAGAAGGACGGCCTGCCTGCCGGACAGGCAGGAAAGGTTTCCGGTTGCAATAATAACGGTGCTTGTGGCACGGGAGGATGTAATAAGATGAATGTATTTGATTGGCTATCTAACATGGATATGCCAGTACAAGACCGCTTTGACGTGGTGGAAGTCAACTGACAACAGGAGACGCCATTATCGTTGAGACACAGTCGGGGCATCATTTAGGACATGTCTCTCTGCAAGGCGAATTGGTGCGCCTTCAAATGCAAAAGAAGAAGGTCGCTAACGATGAGGAGATAAAGAAAATTTACCGCATCGCGCATCAACGCGATTTAGAAAAATACGAAGAAACAAAAAAACGAGCCGCACCTACGCTCTATCGCTCTCGCGAAATAGTGAAGCAGTACAAGCTGGCGATGAAGCTCTCTGATGTTGAATACCAGGCCGACAATACCAAAGCAACTTTCTTTTATTCTGCGGAAGATCGTGTCGACTTTCGCGAATTGATTAAGCAACTGGCAGGCGAGTTTAAGGTGCGTGTGGAAATGCGACAAATCAGCCTACGTCAAGAGGCTGGCCGTTTAGGTGGCATCGGTGTTTGCGGTCGCGAGTTGTGTTGCTCTACCTGGCTTAGCGATTTTAAAAACGTAGCGACAAGTGCCGCTCGTTATCAAAATTTGTCTCTTAATCCGAGCAAGCTATCTGGTCAATGCGGGCGATTGAAATGCTGCCTAAACTATGAGTTGGAGACCTATATGGATGCGCTGAAGTACATTCCTGATGTGGAGGCGCCACTTCTGACAGAGCAAGGAGAAGCACGATTGCAAAAAACCGACATCTTTCGGAAGATCATGTGGTTTGGCTATAAAGAAGATAACAACTGGTATCCGCTCAATGTAGATCGGGTCAATGAAATATTGGCATTAAACAAAGAAGGAAAGAAACCGGCTACACTGCAAATAGATAAAGAAGAAGTTCGTGCTCCTTTAAGTGTGCTCAATAGCGATTTGGCTAGCATGGATCGCAAATTCAAAAACAAAGCCAACAAGAATAACGACAGAAGAGGGCGTGGGCGCGATGATCGCGGGAACCGAGACAATAGGAGCAACAATCAAGTGCGAGAGGGTAATTCCCCAAAACCCACGCAGCAAAAGCTGCCAGGTGGTAATCCAAACAAACCGAATAGCGATCAAAATCCTAATCGAAATAGGAATCAGAATAATCCAAACCGTAACAACCCAAATAGGAATCAAAATCCTAACCGCAATCTAAACAACCCGAACCCCAATCGTAATAAAAATAATCCCAACCGCAACCCAAATAATCCCAATCGAAATCAGAACAAGCCAAATCCTGATAAGGATAAACCGCTAGAATAGAATTACGATTAAAGAATTACGATTTATGATTTTAGAGGTAGTAAGATCGATGAATGTTGCCAAGGGTCAGTTGAGATTGTATTCAGTTAACCCTCGTCTTGTTCTGTTTTTAGTTGGACTCATCTTCATGTTAATTTCCTGCGATTCCAATCGTGTGTATGAAGACAACGTAGAATTCAAAGATCGTACCTGGAAAATCACAACACCTGCTGAGTTGCAATTTGAAGTGACCGACACGACTCAAAGCTACAATTTGTACTTAGATGTGCGCAATTCCCTAGACTACCCCTACGCGCGACTTTTTGTAAACTATCAAATGGTTGATCCAAACGGGACTGTCGTAAAAAATGAAATGTTGACCGAGAATCTCTTTGACATTAAAACCGGAGAACCAAATGGTCGCAGCGGACTGGGCGATGTGTATGATCATCAGTTTGGTTTTCTAACGAACCACACCTTTAACAAAACGGGCAAACACAAAGTCCGGTTTGAGCAGTTTATGCGGCAAGATACTCTGCTAGGGATTTTAGCGGTGGGGTTAAGAGTGGAAACAATCCAGAAGTAGTCGACTACTTAACAGTCGGTTTTTTGCTTTCCATCGCCATCTTCACGGCTTCATAGGCATTTACCAATCCGCCAGACGAACTGAGGTCGCCAAATGAGACGAGTTCTTTACTGCCCGGCTTTTGCACTTTGAGGTTATCAAATTTGCGGGTAGATTTTTCTAAAATATCTTTCACTTCAATAGCCGTAAGGTTTGGGAAGTAAGACATCAACAGTGCCGCCACTCCCGCACTAGAAGGACTGGCCATGCTGGTGCCATCTTCGTTTTTGTAAGTGTTGCCGGGAGTAGTAGAATAGATTTGAACACCCGGGGCAAAAAATGAAACACCTTTTTTTCCATAATTGGAAAAGCTACCCACAAAATTTTCGTCACTACCCCACGAAGACGCGCCCACCTCGATCCAATTCTTTGCTTCCTTTCCATTCAAGTATTTTTTTGTGGGGAAATTTTTTTCCATGTCAATATCATCGCCTTCATTTCCCGCGGCATGAATCAACAACACACCTTTTTGTTCTGCATATTTGACGGCACGATCGACCATTTCCTTTTCGGGTGAAAAGGATTTACCAAAACTCATATTAATGATTTTGGCTCCGTTGTCTACTGCGTAAACAATTGCATTGGCCACGTCCTTATCTCTTTCATCTCCGTTCGGCACAGCGCGCACCACCATTATTTTCACATTGTCCGCAATCCCCTTGATGCCCAGCTTGTTTTTACGATCAGCAGCAATTATTCCGGCCACATGTGTGCCATGTAGCGGGTCCGGCCCTTTCACGTCATTGTTGCCATAGCCTTTTTCAAAAAGATTTGAATAATTGTCGCCTACTATTTGTCGAGAATCAAATTCGGTATTGTAGCCATATTTTACAATTACTTCGAAATAGTCCACGCCCTCTTTCACTTGGCTAAGGTATTCGTCCAAGGGAGCGTCATCGCCTACAGTTTTATAAACTCGGCCAACCACGCTCTTTGCAAAGAGTAAGCTAGGTCTATCGGTAGTAAGGTTTTTTACATCATAGGGTACCAACGTATCTGTTTTAAAGTACTTCTTCAGTGTGTCTATGCTTGCTTTGGTGTATTTGTACATGCCTGAATAGAATTGGTACTGTTGCTCATTCTTAACTTTCAGTTTTTGGTATTTATCTTTTAGTTTCAAATAAGCTGCGTATTCAGTTTTTGCTTTTTTCCTATTCTTTACTGAATCAGCCCCATCATATTTTTTTGAAAGGCGCATGTATTCGCGGGTAAGTTCATAAGTGTCGGCATTTACATTTCCATTTTTGCCGCCAATAAAATTCCAGCCATGCACATCGTCTACATAGCCATTCTTGTCGTCATCAATTCCGTTGTTTGCAATCTCTTTTTCATTCACCCAGATTACACTTTTTAAATCCTCGTGTTCTATATCGATTCCTGAGTCGATCACAGCTACTAATACGGTTTTGGACGGTTGCCCTTTTAACAAGGTTTCATAAGTTCGTTCCGCGCTCACCCCTTGCAAACTATCCTGTTCTGGATCAAGCAGGAACCAATCCCTAGGAATTTCCTTTTGAACAGATTGAGCGGAAATAATGTGAACAGATGATAGGTATAATAGAAAAGTGAAAGTAATCTTCTTCATCAGGTATTGGATTTATAAGAGTATTAGCCTTGTTAATCGTTTTTCTTGCTCGTTTGTTTCGCTTTTGGCGGTTTTAAAGCTCCCTGCAATATAGTTTCAAAACGAGTTTTCAGATCCCCTTTCTTATCTAAAGGGCAAATTGATCTTTTGAAATTTGACAAAAGTCATCACAATATTACCTCAGTAGGTGGTTCAAGCTTTCAGAACCAACCGTGTGCGTAGAAAACAACAATTTCGTATCATAAATTAAATGAAATGGTGATGCAAATCTATTTAATATCAGTGGGGTTGTTCTTTTCGCTTTTCTTTGTCCTTGCTTATCGCTGCCAGAAAGTAGCACAGCGGGGCTAGCCGAGAAAACAATCAGTTTTCAACTTTTTTCGGGGTGTTTGCCCGCGCAACTTTGTAAGAGGCTTGTACGGGGTTACCTTTCTGGATTTTACCGATAAAATTGGTAACTTTCAGCTACCAGTCTGGTAATCGATTATGAAAAAGATTTCCCCCATTGTAGTTGCTTTTAGTCTTGCTACATTTTCTGTATTAGCTCAGTTGAGTACCCCCCGCGTTGTCATCAATTCTATGGGTCATTCGGCCAGGGTACAGAACCTTAACTTCACCCCAGACGGCCAGAAAATAATTTCGGTTTCCGAAGATAAGACCGTTCGTGTTTGGAACGCCCACACGGGAGAAATGCTTAAAAAATTTGAGTCGGAGATAGGCGATGGTTCAAAGGGCATGTTCTATACTTCTGACGTTTCACCAGATGGAAGCCTTCTGGCCGTGGCAGGATACACCGTAACGCCCGACAACCAAATCTATATTGCAATCATTGATCTTAATAAAGGCATACAAGTCGCAACAGCACTTGGTCACAAGGATGTAATCAACAGCCTGGCATTTACAGGCAACGGAAAGTATTTGGTGAGTGGCAGTAACGATGGCACTTTAAAAGTATGGAAAGTAGATGCGGCTACTCCGATGTATAGCCAGGAGTTGTCCATTGAAACGGGCGCACCCGTCAAGTACCTGGCCATGAATTTGGCAAACATGGATGTGGCCATTGCATTGGAAGGTAAATCCGAAGTGAGCATTTACAGCTTAGCCATTTTGGAAAAGGGCGGAAGCAAATTCAATCCAAGATTTTGGAAAAAGCACTTGGGAGAAGTGAACAAGTTAGCCTATTCGAGCGATGGCATGTACCTAGCGTCCAGTAGCTATGCGAAGGAGTTTTTCCTTTGGAGTAGTACGGGTTCAGTGATTAAACAGTGGAATCGAGATGCTTCGGTGAACGCAATTGCTTTCTCTCATGATTCAAAAATACTAGTCGGCTTGGATGACACCGGTCATGGCATAAGTTATGGTGTGCCCGAAGGGAATAAATTCACCGATTTTAGGGGACATGATAATGCAGTTTTTGCGGCCGCCTTTTCACCCCTCGACAATGGAAGTTATCAAGTTGCTTCTGCGGGTGGAAATAACAATGAAATTTATTTATGGAATCCCATCAATGGCAAAGCTCTTCGCAAAGTAAAAGGAAAAGGAAGTGCTATTCATGATTTAGCTTTTGGGGCGGGTCTCGAGTTGTTTGTATCGCAAGACATCAATGCCAAGCCAAATGAGTTTCAGCGTAGTTTCGATTTCAATTCCATGAAACTCAATGTCAACTCGCTCAATTTTTCACCACCCGTAGAGAATTTCGGAAAAGGCGTTTCACAAGTTTCTGAAACTGAATTGAGTCTTCCCAAAGGCAAAAAGATTCAAAACATTGATAGCGAAGATGGGCGTATTCTAGATTTCCAGGCCTCACGCGAGGGGGAAGTTATCGTTGCAAGTGATTATTCACTTAGAATGTTTGATCGCAACGGTGCTTTTCAGAAGGAATTTGTTGGGCATGTGGGTGGCGTAAGAGCAGTTGCAATTAGCCAGGATGGTAGATACTTGGCTTCAGGGGGCGAGGATCAGACCATTGTGCTTTGGAAGCTAAGTGAGACCGGTGCCGCACCAACCATGCGTCAGCATCCCGAGTTTAGCGATGCGGCTTGGGGTGCCTATTTTGAATCGCTTCCGATTGATTCGCTCACCCGGGAACCTTCCAAAAAAGCTTGGCGAGCGGTGATCGACTATATGAAAGCACATGGTGAGAAAAACTATAAAGCCATCGAAGAGGTTTATAAAAATTTAGGTGAGACCGTGCTTCCCTTCGTCACGTTGTTTTTGACTGAGGATAATCAATGGGTATGCTGGGCCTACAAAGGATATTTTGCTTGTACGTCAGCTGGGGGGCAATATTTTGGTTGGCACTTGAATCGCGGAATTGACAAGCTCGCAGATTTTTATGCGGCTGAGCAGTATTTTAAAATCTTGTATCGGCCTACACAAATGCAGAAAAGCATTGCACAGGGAAAACGCGTAGAAGATATTCTTCTTGAGGAGGGCGAGCGGATTTTTGATTTGACTAAGCTGCACAGACCTTCAGCCGGCTTCTTTACCACTGAAGTTCTCCACGATAATGGCCAAATCGACTACCAAAGTGGCAAGCTCGTTACGACTCAGCAAACATTGAAATTGGATGTTGAGATTTTTGATGGAGGTAGCGGGATTGAAGAAGTAAACATCTATCAAAATGATAAACTGATATTGAGTGACACCACGGTAGAGACCAAAGGTGAGAATGATAAGGTGCTAAAATCCTACAACGTAGAAATGTTGAACGAAACAAACGAATTCAAAGTGGTAGTAGTGAACTATCAACGTATCGAGTCAAGACCTGAGATTTTGAAAATTGATTACGTGGGTAAGGTCATTCTCAACTCGACCTTGCATGTGATGGTGGTAGGCATTAATAAGTACCAAAACTCTCAATACAACCTGAATTACGCTCAGCCGGACGCAAAGGCATTTGCTGAAAAAATTTCTTCACAAGGTCAACGGATATTTAAAGCCATCAACATTGTGGAGCGTTATGATGAGAATGGTACGAAAGCGAAAATTGTTGAAGGCTTCAAGTCAATTGCCGCAAAGGCTCAGCCACAGGATGTCTTTGTATTCTTCTACGCGGGTCATGGCAGTTTGGATGAAGAGAACAAAGACAAAGATGGCGATAGTCCGTTTTATTTTGTGCCAACAGATGTAACCAAGATTTATGGGGATACGAAGCAGTTAACAGCAAAAGGTATTTCGGATGTTGAATTAAAAGAGTACCTGACAAAAATAAAATCAACGAAACAAATTGTTTTGATGGATGCTTGTCATTCGGGCGGAGCATTGAAAAACATGAGTACACGTGCATTGGGTGGTGATGAAAAAGCCATTGTGCAATTAGCCCGTAGTTCGGGTGTGGTATGGATTGCGTCTTCCGGTTCTAAACAGTTTGCTACTGAATTTGAAGTGTTGAAACATGGTGTATTTACCTACGCCTTGTTAGAGGCTCTTGACGGTAAGGGCAATAACAATAATGACAACAAGATTACGGTAAATGAGTTGAAGTTTTATATGGAGGAACGAGTACCAGAGCTTACGAAGCAATACGGTGGAGACGCTCAATATCCCACCAGCTACATTCATGGCAATGATTTCCCAATTACTGTTACCGCCAAGGAGGGCGAAAACTAATGCTAAAATCGTAACACGAGAGAAGCGCCTGTTCCATAGAAATGGAAGGATGGCCTTATTCGATGACTGGAAACGGAGACACCGGAATTATAAATCTCAATTGCATTAAGTGCATGCCCTCTGAATGAGGAGCTGAAAGGAAGAGAAATCAGAAAAAGAACTCCTCCGGCACCCACATAGGCCCATTCGGGTTGCCCACCCGCAACGATTGAAATAAGAGGCACGGCAACCAACAAACCACCGGTGAAGCCGATTATATTTCCAACCAACGCCTTTCTTTTGGCAACTTTAAATTCTTGGTAGGCCTTTTGGTTTTGTTGCAAAATAATGGAAACCTGTTTAGAGCTGATCGAAGTAGAATCCATTTCAAAAACAACCCCACCGAACGATTTGTAAATGGAAAGTCTTTTCTGGCAAAATAGTTGCCCGAAGGCAAAAACAAGGAGTAGGGTTGTAACACCAAATTTCATTATTGATTCTTTTTTTGTGGTTGACTTAAATTGTTCCTTCGTCTGGCAACATTTCGATATCACGTATCAGCACTCGTTTAGAAATAGCCTGACCGGTTTTCGTTGCGGCCAATCCACCAAGAGCTGTTTCTTTATAGCGCGTTTCCATACTGGCACCAATTTCTCCCATGGCTTCAATTACTTCGTCAACGGGAATCACGCTGCTTACATTTGCCAATGCAATTTGAGCAGAGCTGTTCGCGATGGCCGCGGCACTTGCATTGCGCACCACACAGGGAACTTCCACTAACCCGGCAACCGGATCACAGACTAAACCTAACATGCACTGCACGGTGATAGCCACCGCATTAAAAATCTGATTTGTATCTCCACCCAGGCAATAGACGATTGCACCAGCGCCCATGGCTGCAGCGGTACCTGTCTCTGCCTGACAACCGCCAACAGCTCCGGCAATAGAAGCTTTTTGTTCCATGATGAGCGCGATACCTGCGGCTAATAACATGGCCTCTAAAATCTTTTTGTCTTCTATTTGATGTATCTCTTGCAACGTAAAAAGAACGCCAGGCATTATACCAGAGGCACCTGCGGTGGGCGCGGCTACAATTCTACCCATGCAGGAGTTGACTTCCTTGGCAGCAAGGGCGCGCGAAATTAGATTTTGAAATTCTTTAGAGAGAACAGGTTTCGGGTAATTGTAGACTTTTTTTGCTCCGTTGTTAATCATGCCAGAACGAGAAGTCATTTCTTCTGTAAGACCAGTATGCACAGCATCTTTCATCACGTCCCATGCAATGCCCAAACCTTCCCAAATTTGCTGTTCACTTCGCCCTTTTTGTTCTAGTTCATATTCCAATACAGCAGTTACCAGCGAGACATTCTTCTCCTTACAATAGTTTCTCCAATCCTCGAACGATTCAAACAAAAAAGCCATAGTATGTGTAATTTGTTGCTACGAAGTACGATTGTAAATACTTGTTTTTCAAACCTTTGAATAAAAATAATAGAATTTAATAGACCGTTTCAATAATCTTGTCAGTAGATTCACTCATAATCAACTATTTTTCAAATCAAAAATTCAAATGATATGAAATGGCAATTAAGAAGCTCTACACTCAGTGGTATGATAATCTAGGTCATTCTATCTTACAACTAAAAACAATTATTAATGCATGAAATCAATTCTTTTCAGTTTTCTCTTTCTATCCTTTTTTCTTGTGCGAGCGCAGAGCTCCGATAAAGAATCGATCAAAGAAATATACAATCAGGCACTCAGCAAAGGTAAATCCTATGACATGCTCTATGACTTATGTGTAAACATTGGGCCACGACTGTCAGGATCGCCAGGGGCTGCGGCAGCCGTTGAATGGAGCCGCCATAAGATGGAAGATTTGGGATTTGATTCCGTGTGGCTACAGCCTCTGATGGTGCCACATTGGGTTCGAGGGCAACAAGAAATAGGTCGTATCATCAATTCAAAAAAAATCGGGACACGAGAAGTTGTGATAACTTCTTTGGGTGGATCGATCGGCACAGGGCCTTCAGGAATTTCAGCGGGTATTGTTGAGGTCAAAAATTTTGAAGAGCTTAAGCAATTAGGAGCAAAGAGTATACAAGGGAAGATTGTTTTTTTTAATCGTGCGATGGATCCGACAAAGATTAACACGTTTGCTGCTTATGGGGGGGCTGTTGATCAAAGAGGAAATGGCGCAGTAGAAGCAGCAAAATTAGGAGCAGTCGCAGTGATTGTTCGTTCAATGGGCTCAGGCATAGAAGCGTATGCACATACTGGAGGTATGCGTTACGTAACGAACGTAAAACTTATTCCGGCTGTCGCGATTAGCACGCAACATGCCGAGTTGTTAAGCAATTTGTTAAAAGAAGAAAGAGATTTGCAGTTCTATCTTGAGACGCACAGTCAGATTTTGGACGATGCTCCGTCTTTTAATGTAGTAGGCGAAATAAGAGGTGGCGAATACAAAGACGAAATTATTGTAGTAGGTGGGCATTTGGATTCGTGGGACTTAGCGCAAGGTGCACATGATGATGGAGCGGGCTGTATTCAATCCATAGAGGTATTGAGGTTATTCAAAGCAATGGGCCATAAACCTAAACGTACTATTCGCGCTGTTATGTTCATGAATGAAGAAAATGGATTGAGAGGTGGCGCAAAGTATGCCGAACTCGCATTGAAAAACAAGGAGAAGCATATTGCTGCTATGGAATCAGACAGGGGTGGTTTTACCCCTCGTGGATTTACAATGTCTACTACAGAAGGCGTTAAGACGATCATTAAAGGCTGGAAGCCCCTTTTTGAGCCGTATGATCTCTGGGACTTTAACCAAGAGGGTGGAGGCGCAGATATTAGCCCTCTAGCTTCACAAGGCGTGCCTTTGATAGGTTTTCTTCCAGACTCGCAACGTTACTTCAGCGTTCATCATACATCTGAAGATACGATTGATAAAGTTGACAAACGCGAACTGGAATTGGGTGCTGCCTCGATGGCTGCTCTTATTTTTATGATCGACAAGTATGGATTGAAATAGTTATTTCTAGAAATCCACGGCCCCCAAAAATTCTGCTTTTTCTAAGATATAAATCATCTTATCGGGATTTTTATCATTAAGCATCAATCTGCCTTTTATCTCAACCGGCTTGTCAGTGTACTCAATTGGTTCGAGCAAAAATACCTCCACGATAGTTTCGGGCCCACCGACACCGCAAAAGAAACACGCGTTTAAAGGCAAAGAAGAGAGCATAAAATGAGTTCCTTTCATTCCGCTTTCGAACGGCACCATGTATCCGGGCAAGATGATCACTTTATTGGCAAGAGACTGTACGTCTTTTGAAAAAAGCGGTTTGTCATCGTCACCTTCTTTTCTGTACTCTATAGCGTAGAGTTTTGGCCAGACCAAAGAAGGCAATCCTTTGTAAATGCTCTTCTGTGCTTGGCTTGAAATAGCCATGATCAAGAAAAAAGCAAAGAATGTCTTTTTCATTTGGGGGCAAGGGCATTCAAATTTCACAAGGTGTAAAAACCCCAAATACCGAAGTCTGATATTAACTAACGTATTCTTCAATCGGCAAACAGCTGCAAACTAAATTTCTATCGCCATAGGCATTGTCAACACGGCTTACCGTTGGCCAGAACTTAGCTTCTTTCACAAATGAAAGCGGGTAAGCAGCTTTTTGCCTGCTGTACGGGCGATTCCAATTATCGGCTGTAATGACTGCAGCAGTATGAGGTGCGTTTTTCAATACATTGTTTTCTTTGTCTGCTTTACCCTCTTCTACTTCACGGATTTCATTTCTGATTTCGATCAACGCATCTACAAATCTATCCATTTCTGCTTTGGGTTCGCTCTCAGTCGGCTCGATCATAATGGTACCAGCTACCGGGAAGGAAACGGTGGGGGCATGGAAGCCATAGTCCATCAGTCTTTTTAAAGTCGCGGCAATCCACAATCATTTCGTGCGCACAACGGCCTTGTGTGCCGGTGTATAGAATTTTATAATGGCCACTCAATCTTTCCTTGATGTAGTTTGCATTGAAAATCGCAAGCTTAGTCGCGTTAGTTAAACCTTCACTTCCCATCATTGCAATATAGGCGTAAGAGATAGCCAAGATGCTAGCGCTTCCCCATGGTGCGCCAGATACTGCGCTGATCGCTTTTTCTCCTCCCGTTTTTACAACTACATGACCTGGAAGAAAAGGTCTCAATTTATCGTTACAACAAATCGGACCCATGCCAGTGATGTTAAGCCCACTTGCGCATTCATGTTTGCTCCGTCCATATAAACCAATCCACCATTTTGGTGAATCGTTTCACAGATGTCGACAATGGCTTCTTCAAAAACACCATGCGTAGATGGATAGGTCACCATCAAGCATGCTAGATTATTTTTGTACTGTTCTGCTTTTGCTTTTAAGTCGGCTACATCGATTTTACCTTCTGCATCTGATTTCGTGACGACTACTTCCATACCTGCCATTACTGCACTTGCAGGATTGGATGTTCCGATGATGATCACCTCTGTTTTGGTGGTAGGCTCTGATCACCATCAATCCTGCATATTCACCTTGTGCCCCGCTGTTGGGTTGCAGTGAAATTCCTGTAAACCCAGTAATCTCTTTTAACCAAACCTCCAGATTAGAAATCATTTCTGAATAGCCTAGTGTTTGATCACTTGGTGCGAAAGGATGAATTTGTCCCATCTCAGGCCATGTTACCGGAATCATTTCGGTTGTAGCATTTAACTTCATGGTGCAAGAGCCCAATGAAATCATCGAATGCACCATGGATAAATCTTTGCTTTCTAATTTTTTGATATAGCGCAGCATTTCATGCTCGCTGTGATGTGAGTTAAAAATAGGATGAGTTAAGAAATCGGATTTTCTAACTAACGAAGCCGGAAGATTGGTTGTAGACTTCTCGCCATTCGTTGAGGAAGAAACGCCAAATACTTTCAAGATCGTTTGAAGGTCTTTCAAGGAAGTCGTCTCATCCAATGAAATTCCTACATGGTTATCACTAAAATAACGGAAGTTCAGTTCATGCTTAATGGCTTCCCGCTCAATCGCTTTCTTATCCGCCACAGCAATTTTAAGCGTATCAAAGTAGGCAGCGTTTACTTGTTTAAACCCAGCCGCTTTCAAATTTGATTCCAGAACATTAGCAAGGCCATGTATTCGACCAGCGATTTTTTTCAATCCTTCAGGGCCGTGATACACCGCGTACATGCTGGCCATTACGGATAATAAAACTTGTGCAGTGCAAATATTGGAAGTTGCTTTTTCTCTGCGAATATGTTGCTCACGCGTTTGCAGAGCCATCCGATAGCCGGGATTCCCTTGAGCGTCTTGCGAAATGCCGATAATTCTCCCCGGCATTTGTCTTTTAAATTCATCTTTGGTGGCGAAAAAAGCAGCATGAGGTCCACCGAAACCCATCGGCACTCCGAAGCGTTGCGAACAGCCTACCACTACATCTGCGCCCATTTCACCTGGCGATTTTACCAACAGCAAACTCATTAGGTCGGCACCCATCACCACAAAGACTTCTTTCTCATGGGCAGACTCAATCAGTGATGTATGGTCTTTTACTTCGCCATTGTTATTCGGATTTTGAATATAGATTCCAAACAAGTTAGCTTCTGTTATATCCAGTTTTGATAGATCACCCACAACGAGATCAACACCAATCGGGGTTGCCCGTGTTTTTAGCAGGTCAATTACCTGAGGGAATGTATGTTCATCAACAAAAAATTTATGGGCATTTTTTTTAGATGATTTCTTTGATGCGTATAAAAGATGCAGTGCTTCAGCGGCAGCGGTTGCCTCGTCCAACAATGACGCGTTGGCGATTTCCATACCCGTCAAGTCGATGACCATCGTTTGATAATTGATCAATGCTTCCATCCTGCCCTGGGCAATTTCTGCCTGATAGGGTGTATAAGCTGTATACCACCCTGGGTTCTCTAAAATATTTCTAAGAATGACTCCCGGAGTAATGCAGTTATAATATCCGGTGCCTATATAAGACTTATAGATCTTGTTTTTGGAAACCATCTTTTTGAATTCGTTTAAGAATTCAAACTCCGATTGTGCTGCCGGCAAGTTCAATGCTTTTTTCAAGCGGATGTTGGCTGGCACTGTTTGGTCGATCACCTGATCCACTGATTTGGCTTTTACCACCTTTAGCATTTCAGCTATTTGGTTGGCATTAGGTGCATTGTGTCGCGACTCAAATTTTTCGGAGTAAAGGGGATCGATGTTCATAAAAAAACTTATCTCTTAATCTTAAAACTTATCGAAGAACAAAACGGATGGGGAAATGTTCCCAGTTCCCGGTTACAAGTTTGAAATCCTTCTACCTGAACTTGAAACTAGAAACTGGCAACCTTAGAACCTTTCAAACTGCGAAAAGAAGAAACTTCCCTCAATCTCCGCATTAGCATCTGAATCAGAGCCATGGATCGCATTAGCGTCAATCGACTTAGCAAATAGTGCGCGTATAGTGCCCGGTTCTGCTTTTTTTGGATCCGTTGCACCAATCAGTTTGCGAAAATCCTCTACTGCGTTAGCTTTTTCAAGGATCATAGGAACAATGGCACCTGATGACATGTAGTTAACCAGTTCGCCATAAAAAGATCGCTCCTTATGAATTTCATAAAATTTGCCAGCCAATTCGCTGCTCAATCTTGTCTTCTTCATTGCAATGATGCGGAAGCCTGCCTCTTCAATCATTTTGATAATTGCACCTGAATTATTTGCAATAGTTGCATCAGGCTTAAGCATTGTAAAAGTTCTGTTTCCTGCCATTTTAGTTGTTTTTTGAGGTTTTTTAGTTGAATAATTCGGGCGCAAAAGTATTAAAAGAACAGGGAACATAGAAGCCCGAATCCAGAATCATTGATTATTTTTGCCCCCTCAAATGAAAGACCTCGAAGGATTAAGAACACTACTGGCTTCACCAAAGAAAGTGGTAATTGTGACCCACTTTAAGCCGGATGCAGACGCCTTGGGTTCCTCGCTGGGTTTGGCGGGCTATTTAGCACAAAAAGGCCATTCCGTTGCGGTAATCAGCCCAAGCGATTACCCTGACTTTTTGACTTGGATGCCTGGCAAAGAAATGGTTATTGCCTTGACAAAGGACTCAACAGCTCTGCTGCAAAAAGCAAAAGCGTTGACCGAGGCCTGTGACGTCCTCTTTTGCCTAGATTTTTCAAGTTTGAAAAGGATAAATGAAGTTGGAGAGATGGTGAAAACATCTACCGCAAAAAAGGTGATGATAGACCACCATCTGGAACCTGAGAAATTTGCCGATTTTGAGAAGTGGGATGTCAGTTCTGCATCAACAGCAGAGTTGATTTTTGAACTGATCGATGAATGGGGAGATCGTGAGTTAATTGATCAAGACATTGCTAACTGTTTGTATGCAGGACTGATGACCGATACTGGTGGATTCAGGCATAATAACACCACACACAAAGAATTTTTGATTGCCTCCGAGTTGGTGAGCAGAGGGGCGAATCCAAGTGAAGTAGCTAAGCAAATATACGATACCAACTCACTAGATCGTTTGCGTCTGACAGGCTATGCACTCAGCCAAAAGCTGGTTGTGTTGCCAGAGTATAACACGGCTTATATGACACTTACATGGGAGGAACTCAAGCAGTTTGGTTCACAAACTGGGGATACTGAGGGTCTTGTTAATTACGGCCTTTCCATTAAGGGTATTAAAATGGCCGTATTGATGTATGACCGTAAGGAAGAAATAAAATTGTCTTTTCGTTCGTTAGCAGATTTTGATGTGAATGCCCTGGCGCGCAAACATTTTGAAGGCGGAGGACACAAAAATGCCTCAGGGGGGCAGTCAAAACAAAATCTAGAGGAGACTTTGAATAAATTTTTGGCGATCTTGCCGGAATATAAACAAGCTTTAAACAAGTAATAAACCAATTCTATTTCAAATAAAACCACACAATGAAAAATTCACTTATTGCCCTTCTTTTCGTATCTCTTTTTGTTGCCGCTTGCAGTGGTTCTAAAGAGACACCTTCCGGTTACAAATTCAATGTCGTTCGCAAAGGAGATGGCGTCAAAATAGATTCCGGCAAATTTGTCGTCATGAATTTGCGGTTCATGGATGGTAAAGACTCCGTTTGGAACGATTCAAAGAAGAATGGCTTTCCGGCTGTCATTCAGATGCAGGGAACGGTACCTAAAGGCGATGCTGTCTTAGAAGTCATCAAAATGCTGTCGAAGGGAGATAGCGTTGTTTTTAAGGTTCCCGCCAAGAAACTGTTTGAAAACACCTTCCGCCAGCCTTTACCGTTTTCAGTTGACTCTACATCATCGTTCACTTTCCAGATTGGTTTGTCTGCCGTTCTCAATCAGGAGGAAATGAATAAACTACAGACCGAACTGATAGCGAAGCAAAATGAAAAGATGCTTCAGGATCAAAAAGTGCAGTTGGAGAAGGATATTACAGCCATTGACGATTTCTTGAAAGCAAAAAATGTAACAGCTCAAACTACCGCTTCTGGGCTTAGGTATATTATAACAAAACCCGGAATAGGTGAAAATGCAAAGGCGGGACAGCAAGTGAAAATTGACTATTTGGGGTACTTATTAAACGGCAAGTATTTCGATACAAGTATTGAATCGGAGGCGAAAAGAAATAACATCTTGACCCAAGGGCGCTCGTACTCTCCGCTAGAATTGACAGTGGGTGCGCAACAAGTAATACCAGGTTGGGAAGAAGCTATTCAATTGATGAATAAGGGATCCAAGATGACTGTCTATATTCCCTCTACGTTAGCCTATGGTAATCAACGAAGAGGTGAAGTGATTGCTGAAAACTCTGTTTTGGTGTTTGATATGGAGTTGATAGAAGTTAAGTAATAGTAAAATGAAATATCTGGTTTTTTTATTGTTGGCAACAGTTGTCGGCTTGTCTGGATGTAGTACCGACACACCCAAGTCCGTCACTTTCGAAGAGCAGCTAGCTAAAGACAGAGCAGCCATCGATTCCTATCTCGTTAGCAAGGGAATTGCAGGATTGACTGATCCTGATGATTATGGCGTAAAATACGTAGTCAATGTAGACGGCACAGGGATTAAGCCGCTCGGTGCGTCCGACTCAGTTACTGTAAATTACACGGCAAGATTATTGCCTGCTGAAACGGAGGTTGAAAAATCGACCGCTCCAGTTCGCTTTTTATTGGGGAATTTGATTCCGGGTTGGCAAATTGGACTTCCGCTAATAAAAGAAGGATCAAAAGCCAATTTTTATGTTCCTTCTGGTTGGGCGTATGGATCAGCTCAGCAGGGAACCATTCCTCCAAATTCGAATTTGATTTTTGAGATCGAGTTGTTAAAAGTATTTCCGCAACTCAGAAAAGATACACTCGCGATTAATGATTACCTGGTTGTTAAAGAAATCAAAAATGTGCTCAAGGGACCTGAGGGGTTGAAATACATTATTACTTCTTTGGGAACTGGTGTGAAACCAGTTTCAACAAGCACTGTTACGTTTTCGTATACTGGGCGAGTTATGAACATAAACAGTGCCACCCCCTTCGGTCAACAAAGTTTGCCATCGGATTTCGCATTGAGCGGCCTCATTAAAGGGCTTAGACTTGGGATACCATTGATTCCAGTCGGGACCAAAGCCACTTTTTATGTTCCTTCAACCCTTGGTTACGGATTACGTGGTAGTGGGTCGATTCCGAGCAATGCAAATTTAATTTTTGAAATAGAGTTGACGGGTAGTAAATAGTTTTTCTTCGATAAATCAATGAAAGGCTTTCTTTCGGTCGCAGTAATTTTTATTTTATTTGCCCGATGCAGCGAGGAGAAAGTAAATTTGGCCTATAAAGACCAATTGAAGAAAGACATTTCATTGATCGATGAATACCTTGCCGCTAATAACATTACATCCGAAGCAGATACCTCTGGTCTGAGGTATTCAATCGCTACAAAAGGGTCGGATTTCAAACCGCAACTTGTAGATTCTATCCAAGTCAACTATTCGCTTTTCTTGCTCAAGGGCGACTCCATTTTTACAAATGGCCAGAACACCTTCTTGCTGAACAAGTTGATTCGTGCGTGGCGCATTGCGCTGCCGCTGGTTGGCGAAGGTGCAAAGTTAAGATTGTTTGTACCCTCTGGCTTGGCCTACGGCAATTATAGAACAGGTCCCATACCGGCCAACTCCAATTTGATCTTTGATATTGAATTGAAGAAAGTTATTCGCGATTACGCAACTCAATTAACTCGTGACCTAGTTACAATCGATGCATTCCTGCTCTCGAGAAACATTGCAGCGCGCAAAGATGCCGCCAATCTTCGGTATGTAATTACCAGTGCTGGTGGTTCCACTGCGTTGGCTCCTCTTGCAACGGACTCAATTGTTTTAACCTACACGGCAAAATCATTGCCAACGGAAGCAGTTGTTGAAGTTGAACAAGAAATTTCAAAGGGTCTGAGGCTAAACGCGCGCTCCACGTTGCCGGCCTGGAAAATTGTGTTGCCCTTACTTCGTGAGAGGACGAAGGCGACTATTTATATTCCTTCTGGATTGGGTTACGGTGCTTATGGCAAAACAGGCGTATCGCCTTACACTAATTTGATCTACGAAGTGACAGTCGATAAGGTAATCCGAAAGTAAATGGAACTTTGCTTCGCCACGAATAACCTTCACAAAATTCAGGAGGTGCAAGCGATTTTAGCCGGTCGACATACCATTCGTGGCCTTGCTGATATTGGATGTACCGAGGAACTGCTCGAAGAGCAAGACACGATTCACGGAAATTCTTTTCAGAAAGCAGACTATGTTTTCAGAACGTATAATGTCCCTTGTTTTGCAGACGATTCTGGCCTGGAAATTGAAGCCTTGGATGGAGCGCCCGGTGTTCACTCGGCTTACTTTGCTGGCCCTCAACGAAGTCATCAAGACAACATGAATTTGGTTTTGTCTAAACTGAACAATACCGATAATAGAAAGGCGCAATTCCGAACGGTGATTACACTCGTTACGGCTTCTACAACTCAGCAATTCGAAGGAACACTAAACGGGACGATTCTCACTGAAAAGAGAGGAGCCGGAGGGTTTGGTTACGATCCCATTTTTTTACCAGATGGATACAACAAAACACTTGCCGAGATGAGTGCTGAGGAGAAAAACCAAATTAGTCATCGAGCAAAGGCTATTGGTAAACTAGTTGATTTTCTAGTCCTCAAATAAAAAACTTCAAGCGACATACCTCCGGGTGTAATCCAGAGGCGTGTAGCTTGAAGCATGTGGCTTGAAGCCACTATTGAAGAAAAACTACGCCTTTACCGTCTTTACCTCAGGTTTGGAATTCGAGTCTTTACTTTTATCAAAATCAACCACAATAGGAGCAGCAATGAATATGGAGGAGTAAGTTCCTATTCCGATCCCCACCAGCAAGGCAAAAGAGAACCCGCGCAACACTTCACCACCAAAAATTAAAAGTACAACTACTACGATCAACGTTGTTCCGGAAGTAATCAATGTTCTGCTAAGTGTGCTATTAATAGCATCATTGAAGATTCTGTTTCGATCGTGGCTTGAGCCAAACGCAATAAACTCACGAATACGATCGAAGATAATTACCGTGTCATTGATCGAGTAACCAATGACGGTTAGTATAGCAGCCACGAACACCTGGTCAACCTCAAAATTGATTCCGAGAAGCCCCAAAATGGCGAACGAAGAAAATACGAAGAGCGTATCGTGTATCAATGCAATGATAGCACCTGCGCTGTATTGCCACTTGCGGAAGCGAACAAGTATGTACAGGAAGATCGCAATAATGGAGAATAATCCAGCTTCTAATGCCGAGCCCTTGATATCATCGGCAATAGTGGCGCCCACCTTTGATGACGAAGAAATAGTAAAATGAGTATCATCAATTTGTGCATCGTTTTCAGAGTATTGTAAGCCACTAAATTTCGATACACCGTCAATCAATGCCGCTTTCACTTTATCATCGGCCTTGTCGGACTCATCACCAATCAAATAAGATGTGGTCACTTTCATGACTTTGTCATTGCCGAAGTTTTTCACTTCCATACCAGCATTTTCAAAACCACTTGCGAGTGCAACTTTTACGTCAGTTGCTACTACGGGTTTGCTAAATGACACGATATAAGATCGACCTCCTTTAAAGTCCACTCCCATATTTAAACCTTTGACAGCTATAAGAGCAAGCCCGATGATGATCACGGTACTTGAGAAGATATATGCAATCTTTCTGTTACCGATGAAGTTAAAATCCTTCCGTTCTTTTACAGCACTACCCAAGCTAGTGGCAAAAGTAATCTTAGAATCGTCTCCCTTGCGTGTCATCCATTCAATGATTACTCTAGAAATGTAAACCGAAGAAAAGAACGAAGTGGCGATACCAATCATCAATACAATGGCAAAACCTTTCAGTGGTCCTTGACCAAGAACGAAAAGAAACATGGCAGTGAGGAATGTGGTAATGTTAGAGTCAAAGATGGAAGAGAAGGCGCGTTCGTATCCTTTACGAATCGCGTCCACCAATTTTCTGCCCTGTGCAAGTTCTTCTTTAATACGTTCATAAATCAATACGTTTGCGTCAACGGCCATACCCATCGTAAGCACAATACCTGCCATACCAGGCAGCGTAAGGGCTGCGTTAAACTGTGCTAATATTCCAAGGATAAAGAAGATGTTGAACAAAAGTGCAATGTTGGCCACCCAGCCTCCTTTCGAGTAGTAGGCAATCATAAACAAAACAACAATGCCGAGTCCACAAGCCATTGAAATCAAACCCTGGTTTTGTGCCACTTTTCCTAATGAAGGCCCAACGATTGCTTCTTCTACAATGCGAGTAGGAGCAGGCAACGAACCCGCTTTCAACACGTTTGCCAAATCTTTTGCTTCTTCGTTGGTAAACGAACCGGTAATCTGTGAATTACCGTTTGGAATTTCTCCATTTACCGAAGGAGCGGTGTACACATAGTTATCTAACACAATAGCAATTCTACCTTGTGGCTGTTTTGCTGATGCTGCTGCCGTTACTTTAGCCCAGGTTTTTGAACCAGCTGCATTCATGGTCATGCTCACTGCAGGGCGGGCAAATTGATCGAAATCCAAACGTGCGTCATTGATTACTTCGCCTGTTAACAATGGTTTTCCACTGCGCCCAACATTTACAAAATTGAGTTGAATGTCATCCACACCGGGAGTTACTTCGGGGTTTGACTTTACATCCCAAAATAAGCCAACGGTACGTGGTAGTAATGCACGCACATCGGCTCTTCTAAAAATGGCGTTAATCACAGCTGTGTCTTTCACTTGGTAATAAAATGGCAACGATTGGCTGCTGAGTGCAAACAGCGGAGAGGAAGTAGCCGCGCGAAGTGAATCCAACGCGTTTGTGCCAGTGCTATCTTTCGAAGCAGTACTCAGCGCTTCTTCAAGAGCCGACTTTACCGTATCTGATTTCGCATCTTGTGTTTTTGCAGGGGCATCGGAGGTAGTGGCAGCGATGGTTTCAGATTTCTTTTCGTTCTGTTCCTTCAGTAATAATTGATTGATTGCTCCTAAAGACTGGCTTAATTGAGGATCGAATGGCTCTACAATTTCCCAGAACTCAAGTCGGGCAACACCTTGTAACAATTTGCGCACACGCTGGGGGTTGTCTGCTCCAGGAATCTCAATCTGGATTCGACCTGTGCCCTGTAATCGTTGAATGTTGGGTTGCGAAGTTCCAAATTGATCGATACGGGTTTTTAGAATGGTGAATGAACGATCAATAGCGCTTTCAATTTCGTCATTCAAAAATTTCATGACGGCTGCATCGTCATCAGAAAGCTTTACGCGGTCTTTGTTAGCTGCCGATGTGAACAAAGAAGCCATCGTTTTATCAGGATTAGCTTCTTTGAATGCTTTGAAGAACAAGGCTGAAAAATTTTCGCTGCTTGTTTTTTGCAGCTCGCGTGCTTTTTGAAGAGCCGCTACAAATGCCGGATCTTGGTTGTTTCCGCTCAATCCGCGAATGATGTCGATGGGAGAGATCTCCAACACCACGTGCATTCCACCTTGTAAGTCAAGGCCGCGGCTTAGTTCACTTTCTTTCACCTCTTTATAAGTGTATTCGGCACCGAATAAATTATAAACTGGCTTGTTCCATAGAGAATCCAAATAGTTTTGCTTCTTGACCAAGTTGATAGATCCACTTTTATCAGTGGCCTGGTCGATCGCATCTTGCTGAATTTTGGTCGACACAAACGTGAACGACAAGTAATAAAGGCAAAGTGCCGTAATGATGATGGTAAGTACTACCACAAATCCTTTGTTCCGCATAAAATGAAATTTT
>VYLZ01000513.1_pt1 | contig 31642 bp, 21 predicted proteins | sample 5115361 | NCBI WGS metagenome assembly VYLZ01 (sample SAMN12291805, study PRJNA351875) | freshwater metagenome | isolation source: freshwater lake | place: USA: Michigan, Sixteen Lake | collected 2013-08-07 | reverse complement strand
TTGTTTTGGGAAGATTCGCAATACAGCCAAATCAATGATTGCAGTACTGCAGACCTGCGCGTTGCCCAATACAATGGAACAGCTTGGCAAAATAATAACAATGTGGTGACCACCACGGGCGCATGTTCACTATCCAGCGCGTTGGCCGGAACGGTTAGTACTACAGCCGTGGTTACTCAATTTGGCCCATTAACATTTGGCTCACTTTCCAATACTGTCAATCCATTGCCGATCGTTTTAAAGAACTTCACGGCAAACTTGGTCGATCTGCAATCAGTATCTTTGAACTGGGTGACTTCGTCTGAGCTTAACAACGATTTCTTTGAACTACAACGGTCAACTACCGGGGAGTCATTTGAAAAAATTGGAACGGTGAAAGGTGCCGGCACTACGGTGAAAGAAACGCGTTACCAATTCAATGATAAATCCCCTGTGAGAGGAATCAACTATTATCGCTTGAAGCAAGTTGACTTTGATGGGAAGCACACCTACTCTGACTTAGTTTCCATTGAGGTTGATTTTGACGTCCCTGTCATCCCTGTGTTCTTACCCACTTTATTTCCCAACCCAACAGATTCAGAAAACATCAACGTGCGCGTTGAAACATCTGATAAGCAAGAGCCCGTTCGCCTTCGTATTCTGGATCAACTCGGAAAGGTGGTATTCGTTTCAACCATTGAAAACGCGGATGGTCAACCAATGGAAATTAAACTAGCAAGCAAATTAGCCGCTGGTCTTTACATCGCCTATTTTGAACAGGGTGTCAAGCGCGAAATGATTCGCTTGGTGATAAAAGAATAAATTGGACTATGGAAGAGGGCGTTAAGAGTGAAAGGCTTCCGCTTTCTTGCATGATTTCTGTTTGTTATCGAGCAATGTGTTATTATTCGAGCTACTGACTTTTTTAAAGGTTAACTTATTTTTACAAAAATGAGCGAAACAAAAATCCAAATACCGTCTCGTGATTGCTTCCAGCTCGACTCCATCTTGTTGGAAGCTAAGTTATCTGCAAAAGGTGTAGTACAACTTGCTGGCGGTACTGGTATCAAAAAAGAATTTTACCTGAACTTCGCCCGCTATCTGCAAGAACAAGGTTACCATGTTTTACTATTTGACTATCGCGGCATTGGCGGATCAAAGCCCAAATCGCTGCGCGGTTTTGAAGCCAAAAATCATGAGTGGGGACAAAAAGATATGGCAGCCATATTGGATTGGCTATATGATCGCTATCCGTTATTGCCCAAATTTTTAGTTGGGCATAGCGCAGGTGGTCAACAACTGGGTATGATGGACAATCATCACAAATTCTCAAAAGCACTTTTAATTTCAAGTTCAACGGGCTATTGGAAATGGATTGCCTCGCCTTACAAATACTTTACGCTTTTTGTTTGGCACGGCCTTACGCCACTTATGCTCAACACCGTTGGCTACTTGCCAGCCACCTGGTTTGGGTTGGGTGAAGATTTACCTAAAGGAGTGGCTGCGGAATGGCGAAGCTGGTGCTTAAATTCTACATACTTTGGAAAGTACTTTGGTACTGTCATTCAAAAGCAGTTTTACAGCGAAGTGAAAATACCCATGCACTTTCTCTATCCCGAAGACGACACAATTGCCACTGATAAAACCGTTGAAAGCCTGCGCGGATTTTATACCAATGCCACTACAACCACTGAAAAAATAATCCTCGCAGAAAACCATTTGCAAAAAGTTGGACATCTTGGATTTTTCTCACGCAAATCAAAAGGACAATTGTGGGGGAAGGCAGCTGCATATCTTGATGAAAATTGATTGGAAGATCACCTTGCACAACGTCTGCTTTAGAATTAAAAAGGGAGTAGCCTCGACAGGAATCGAACCTGTATCAAAAGTTTAGGAAACTTCTATTCTATCCATTGAACTACGGGGCCATTGCTTTTAAGAACTCCTTACCAACTCCGGACTTTAAATACTTTTCTCGAACTCTAGCTTGGGTGCGCAAATGTAACGATTCAGTATAAATCGATTGCCAAGGAGTATAGCCTTTTGTCGATTTTGTTTTGCCAGCATTATGCTCCGACAAACGCTTTGAAACATCATTTATCATTCACACCTATATGCGACTGTCAACTAAGCTTCTGATTGCGTAAACGAAATACATAATCGTAACAAACAGTGAGAAACATCCCTGCCTGCCGGCAGACAGGAATTCTATCCATTGAACTACGAGGCCAAGAACGAAGGCAGCAAAGGTATAAAAAATACGTTGTGGCTGCTCTCTCAGAACGAGAAAAATGGCTTTTGCCATCGATCGTCACCAAGATAAAACGGATGTTGTTGGCCACGATGACTGCGAATTCAAACCAATTTTGAAGGCCGATCAATTCAGCAAATTAGAATCATTCTCAAGAAGAAAACGCGTTCATAGAAGTCAAACAACCCAAACAAGTAACGTGATGCCAACTGTCCACTCATGTAAAATCAATAACCATTTCTTCGGGCAGGCGTGTAACTTGCACCATTTATATCCGACTAAAAAAACAAACCTTTCGATTCTTGGTTAATCAGGCTGTTTTCGTCTGTAACCCTAGCATTGGCGAATTAATCTAATGAAAAATATTTTTTATATCACTGTATTATTAAGCGTAAGTTACTTTGCCGCGGCCCAAACTGAAGAAATCCTCAAAGGCAACGGAAAAATCACAGGCATTGTGCGAGATTCTACAAACACTCAACCCGTTGAGTTTGCTAACATTGCGTTGATAGACCCAAAGACAAACAAGCCAATAAATGGTTCGGTAGCAGATGAAAAAGGCAAATTTTCTATTGTAAAAATTCCGAACGGAAGTTATTTCGTTGACATTTCGTTTATCGGATACAGAACAAAAAGATTACCTATCAAGATTGCTGAGAAGAAAGGAGACATCGAATTGGGCTTTGTAACACTTGGCCCCAGCGATAAAGTGCTAAATGAAGTAGTCGTTCAAGGCCAAAAAAACCTGATTGAGGAAAAGGTGGATCGCACGATTTACAATGCCGAAAACGATGCCACAACCCGCGGAGGCGATGCCACAGACGTGCTCAAACGAGTACCTATGCTCTCTGTAGACCTAGACGGAAACGTGTCGATGAGAGGCAGTCAGAACATTTTGGTATTGATTAACAACAAGCCTTCTACCATTACGGCAAGCAGCGTAGCCGATGCTTTGAAGCAGATACCTGCCGACCAAATAAAAACGGTAGAAGTAATTACATCGCCTTCTTCAAAATATGATGCCGAGGGAACCGGTATCATCAACATCATCACCAAGAAAAACACGCTGCAAGGCCTCACCTTAAACGTAGATGCAAGCGCTGGTTTACGAGGTTCTAACTTAGGCTTAAACGGAAACTATCGCACGGGTAAGATGGGTTTTTCACTAGGCGGCTTTGGGCGATCTAACTACAACCAACCGGGAAGTTTTGAGAACACACAAATTACCCAGTCAAAGGATCAGGATTTAAATCCGATCGGATCTGTTAATACAAACATTCAATCGGCAAATACCCGAGTTGCCAATATTTTCGGTCAATACACGCTAGGTTGGGATTATGACATCGACAAAAAGAACTCACTCGCGGCTTCGTTGCGTTATGGGTTGCGTAACAACCTTAACTGGCAAGATGGTCTGCGCACAAATAGGAACGGGGTCGATCGATCGCTCAGTAATGTAAATGTAGAAGATAACTCAGGAACATCTGATGCAAGCTTAACATATACACGGACGTTTGATAAACCGCAAAGAGAATTGAGTGTGTTGGGCCTTTATAGTGTTAACAATCGCACCAATGATTTTGTCAATCAGCGTCTAGATGCGGTAACGAGGAAATAACCGTTCAAGTTGATTATCAAACGCCTATTGGAAAGGGCTCTATTTTAGAATTGGGCGGTAAGCAAATCATACGAAGAGTAAATAGTGATTTCGTTTCCACTTTCGCTGACGCAGATGGGATTTATGACCCTCCAGCAGCTAACACAAATTTGACAAATGCACTTTTTTATAACCAAAACGTAACAGGCGGCTACACATCATTCACTACGCAATTGGCAAAAACGTATAGTTTAAAAGCTGGTGGGCGTTATGAGTACACTACTATTGATGCCTCTACACGTGACAACAAATCGTTGAACATCCCCGACTATGGTATTTTTGTGCCTAGTCTAAATGTTTCAAAACGGTTAAAAAACGGAAGCGCTTTTAAGTTGGGTTACAACCGAAGAATTCAACGGCCATCGATCCAATTTCTAAACCCAAATATTCAGCAGAGCAATCCGCTGAATATCACGTTTGGAAATCCTAATCTTCAACCTGAGTTCACGAACAACTATGAACTATCCTACAATACCTTCGTAAAAGGAAGCTCCATCAGCATTTCGAGTTTCATGAGAAATACGTTTGGCTCTATCCAACCTGTGCGCGACACTATTCCGGGTTTGCCTGGTGGCGTTCAAACCTCCTATCAAAATATTGGAAATGAAGATGCGTATGGTGCCAGCATTTTTGCAAATGTGAGTGCAGGCAAGCTTTCCCTGAATGGTGGTGTTGATACCTACTATGCTGTGTTGAGCAACAACGTGACCGATCGAAGGTATAATGCAAGTAACTCAGGCTGGGTGTACAACGCGCGGTTATTTGGAAGCTATAACTTAGCCAAGGGTTGGGGACTTCAGTTTTTCACTTTCTATCGTGGACGTCAGGTACAATTGCAGGGAACCCAGGGAGGATTTGGTGTGTACAGCCTCAGCCTGCGAAAAGATCTGCCGAATAAAAAAGGAAGTATTGGTTTTGGTGCCGAGAACTTCTTCTACCCATCGATCACCATTCGCAACGAACAAAATTCTCCGCTACTTAGTCAGAACATTGTTAACGAAATTACAAACCTCAATTTCAAAGTAACATTCAGTTATCGCATTGGTAAAATGAGTATGGAGGCACCGCGCAGACGGAAGAAATCCATCAACAATGATGACATGAAAGACGAAGGCGGTGGTGGAGATGGTGGCCAAGGTGGCGGTGCTGGCGCACCTGCAGGAGCAGGTGGCGGTGGCGGACGCCCACAAGGTGGCCCTCCTGTAACGATTCCTTCGGCTGCAAAACCTGCACAATCAACACCAGCCAAAGCTGACACAATTACATACGAGGCGGCAGGCACTTGGAATTACACCATCGAATCACCACAAGGCGGAGTGGGTACGTTGAAAATTAAGAAAGAGGGAAGTATTTACTCAGGCACAATTGCTAGCAACCGATCGCCACGCGAAAATCCATTGAAAGATGTCGTATTTAAAAACAATGAGTTAAGCTTTACTTACGAAGTCAACTTTGGAGGAAACACTGCGGTAATAACTGTCAAAGGCATTATCACCAAAGATCAATTTGCAGGCACAATGTCTGTTGGGCAATTTGGATCGTTCCCCATGAATGGGACAAGAAAGGTGGAATAATAACGATTGCTCGTAATTCAAACAAAGCCTCGGGGATGATCCTCGAGGCTTTTTATTGAACTCAATCTTCATTTTTTGGTTTTTGTGATCACTAATCCTTTCGCGACATTTGGGTAAACTCAATTACCCATGAAACAGTTGCGTACTCTCTTGATATTACTTACCACCATCCTCCTTGTTCAATGCAAGAAAACAACCAACCAACCAGCAAGGGTACAGATTAACCCAGCTTTTGCCGAATTTATTTCTACCTACACGACCGGTGTAATCGGCTCGGGCTCATCGATCCGAATCATCCTTTCTAAAGAAGCTGTTGACTCTACTTCTGTCGGGCAAGAAACTTCGGTGAAGCTTTTTGAATTTAGTCCGTCATTAAAAGGAAAGACAACGTGGCTCGATCGAAGAACGCTGGAATTCAAACCTGAAACCAGAATGAAGTCCGGGCAAGTTTATACGGTAGCGTTCAAACTCTCAAAACTTTTTGAAGTGCCCAAGGAGTTGGCTTCATTTGATTACTCCTTTCAAATCATGCCTCAGCACTTTGAGTTGACTATCGACAACGTTAAGCCTTACGTAAAAACAGAACTTAAGAAACAAAAGATTGAGGGAACATTACTAACAGCTGATTACGCAGAGACCGAGGCAGTAGAGAAGATCGTGTCGGCCCAACAAGAGGGAAAAAATCTAAAAATCAATTGGCAACACGGTGGCGAAGGAAAACAACACACCTTTATTATTGAAGATGTTGCCCGCAAAGAAGAAGCAAGCTCGGTGATGTTGTCGGCAAACGGAAAAGCCATTGGTGTGGATCGCACCGAAGAAGAAAAAGTAGAAGTGCCTTCGCTCAGCGATTTTAAATTGACGACCACGAAAGTAATTCAAAATCCTAACCAATATGTGGTCTTACAATTTTCTGATCCTATCAAAGAGAAGCAACAACTACTCGGCTTAATTACTATCGGTGAAGATCGTAATCTCACCCTCGACTTTGATATTCACGATAACGAAATCTGGGTCTACCCTCCCATTCGGCAGGCAGGAACGAAAACAATTTATCTGGAAGCAGGCATTCGAAATATCAATGATTATAAAATGAAGCAAGCTGCCACTACAGAAGTGCTGTTTGAACAATTGAAACCCGAAGTGCGATTCTTGGGCAAAGGCTCGATCCTTCCCAGTACCGATGGTCTGATTCTGCCTTTCGAAGCGGTCAATCTAAAAGCAGTAGACGTCAGCATCAACAAAATATACGAAAGCAACATTCTTCAGTTTTTACAAAACAATCGGATCAATGGATCGAGTGAGTTGCACCGTGTGGGTAAAAATGTATTAAAAAAAACGATTCAGCTAGACAACACCGGCATCACTGATTTAGGAAAATGGAATCGCTTTACATTGGATTTGGCAAAACTACTCAACACCGAGCCCGGAGCCATTTACCAAATCTCTTTAAAGTTTAAGAAAAAATATTCGGCTTATCTCTGCGAAGGTGAAACAGAAACAGAAGTGGAGATTGACGATAGTGAAGAAACGGAGTACTCAGGTTATCGCGAATACTACTATGAAAATGATTACGACTATTACGATGGCGACTACGACTGGAACGAGCGCGACAATCCTTGCAATACCTCCTATTACTCTTCTTCTCGCAAGGTTCAAAAAAATGTACTCGCTTCAGATCTCGGTCTAATCGCTAAACGAGGAGATGATGGCACTACTTCTGTTTTTGTAACGGATTTAAAAACTACTGCCCCGCTCTCTGGAATAGCCGTAGAAGTTTACGATTTTCAACAACAACTTCTCTCCACACTCACAACAGATAGTGAAGGCAAAGCGGTTTACTATTCGAAAGAATCTCCTTTTGCATTAATTGCTAAAAACGGAGTACAGCGCGGCTATATGCGTTTAGTCGATGGCGAATCATTGTCACTGAGTGGCTTTGATGTATCGGGTGATGCGCTCAGCAAAGGGCTGAAAGGATTTTTGTATGGCGAGCGTGGTGTATGGCGCCCGGGCGATTCGCTCTACCTCAGTTTTATTTTGGAAGACAAGAACAAAGTACTTCCGCCTACGCATCCGGTCGTCTTTGAATTGCAAAATCCACAAGGGGTGGTTACCAGTCGCCTGGTCAGATCCACTTCTGAGAATGGATTCTATCGCTTTGCCACGATGACTTCGCCAGATGCACCAACGGGCAATTGGATGGCGCGTATAAAGGTAGGCGGCACCGAATTTAGTCAAAACATAAAAATTGAAACGGTCAAACCCAATCGCTTAAAAATAAATTTAAACCTCGGAAGCGAGCGACTTACTTCCCGGCAAGTACAAGGCGATTTAAATGTAAAGTGGCTGCATGGCGCGCCCGGAAAAAATCTAAAAGCGGAGTTTGATGTCACGGTACTAAAGAGCAATACTGCATTTGTAAAATATGACGACTTCGTTTTTGAAGAGCCTTCGTCCAATTTCAATTCTGAAACACAAACTTTCTTTGAAGGATTCACCAATGCTGATGGCAACGCTTCAATGAGCGCTTCTCTTCCTGAGGGCAATTACCCCGGGTTCATGATAGCCGTTTTCAGAGGAAAAGTTTTTGAAGAGAGTGGTAATTTCAGCATTGATCGATTCGCACTTCCCTTCTATCCGTTTGAATCTTACGCAGGACTTCGCGTGCCAAAAGGAGAAGAATACAGTGGCATGCTTTATACCGACACACCCCAAAAGATAGATTTAGTTTTCTTGGACATCGATGGCAGGCCGGTTGACAGAAACCAAGTATCTGTCAACCTCTATCGCCTCGAAAGATATTGGTGGTGGGACAATACCTACGACAACATTGCCAACTACGTAGAGGGCAACAACTCAAGCTTGATAGCAAAAGAGAATATCAATACCGTTGGCGGAAAAGCAAGTTGGTCTTTTAACATTGCCAATGCCGACTGGGGCACGTACTATATCAAAGTGTGCGATCCAGTCTCAGGTCATTGCACGGGCAAAATTATTTATGTCGATCAGCCGGGCTACTTTGGTCGCAATAGCCGCGAAGAAACCAAAACCGCAGCTACACGCCTCACCTTTGCCGCTGACAAAACAAAATACAACGTAGGTGAAAAAATAAATATTTCTATTCCCGGCAGCGGAGAAGGTCGTGCACTGGTTTCCATCGAAAATGGAAGCAGAATTCTTTCCACCCGATGGATTGAAACAAAGAAGGGTGAAAACAAACTTTCCATCGATGCCACCGCAGAAATGACGCCCAATATTTTTGTGAACGTCACGCTACTGCAACCGCACTCTCAAACCATTAACGATTTACCGATTCGCTTATATGGCATCATCCCTATAGGAATCGAAAACCCGAAAACACATTTGGAGCCCGTCATTGAAATGGCCAACGAAATTGAGCCGGGACAAGAGGTAAAAATCAAAATTTTTGAAAAATCAAAACGCAAGATGACGTTTACACTTGCAATGGTCGATGAGGGACTGCTTGACATCACCCGATACAAAACACCTGAACCGTGGAACAAATTCTATGCGCGCGAAGCATTGGGTGTAAAAACTTGGGACTTATTCGATGACGTAATGGGCGCCTTTGGCTCACGCATTGAACGAGTACTGGCAGTCGGTGGCGATGCCGAGCTACGGGCCAAAGAAGATGATCCGCGTGCTAATCGTTTCAAGGCAGTGGTAAAATATTTTGGTCCGATTACTATTGATGGCGGAAGTCACGAGTTAAAATTCACCATGCCACAATATATCGGCTCGGTAAAAGTGATGGCTTATGGAAATACAGAAAAAGCAGTGCCCGTTCGCAAGCCACTAATGGTATTGGCCACGTTGCCACGCGTGCTTGGCCCAGACGAAAAAGTAAAACTGCCCATTACCCTTTTTACACAAGACAAAAAATTGAAAAATGTCAAAGTAGAAGTAAAAGTAGCGGGCGCAGTTTCATTAGCGGGTGAATCCACACGATCTGTCGTTGTTCCTTCCTCCGGTGATCTTACCATTGATTTCGATCTAAATGTAAAATCCGAAACGGGTATTGGAAAAGTAACAGTGATTGCCACGTCTGGCAACATCAAGTCTACAGACGAAATTGAAATTGAAGTTCGAAATCCGAACACACCCGTCACCCAAGTGAGCGAGATGTACGTAGAGGCAGGCAAGTCATGGAATAGCGCCATCATTCCTGTTGGTGTTGCCGGTTCTAACTCCAGCACATTAGAAGTGTCATCCATCCCACCTATCAACCTGGGCTACCGCTTGCGCTACTTGATCGAATATCCGCACGGATGTATCGAACAAACGACTTCAGCTGTTTTCCCTCAGTTGTATTTAGATGTGGTGAAAGAATTAACCGATTCGGAAAAATCCAGAACCAAAAACAATATCACACGAGGAATCGAGCGATTGAAATTATTCACCGCGCGAGATGGTGGCTTCGGCTATTGGCCGGGTTACCAAGATTCTGATCAGTGGGGAACCACCTATGCGGGTCACTTCCTGTTATCGGCTATCGACAAAGGATACTATGTGCCCGATGATATGATGAAGCGTTGGAAAAAATACCAGAAGAACAAAGCAGCCGAATGGCGAAGCAATCTCCACGCAGGTTACTATAACACCGATTTGATTCAAGCCTATCGCCTCTACACGTTGGCATTGGCCGGTGTGCCGGAGTTAGGCGCCATGAATCGTCTGCGTGAGTTAAAAGAAACAACCTTGCAAGCCAAGTGGATGCTGGCAGCAGCCTACGCGAAGGCGGGCCAGCCTGAAGCGGCTCAAGCATTGGTAGCTAACCTTACCATGCAAATAAAACCGTATCAGGAAATGTCTGATTCTTATGGTAACGACCTGCGCGATAAAGCAATCATTCTTGAAACGTTGGTGCGACTCAACGAAAAAGCAAAAGCATTTGAGTTAGTGCGCGAAATTTCGAAATCGTTAAGCAACCAAAATTATTGGATGAGTACACAGACAGTAGCGTATTGCTTAAAATCGATTGGTCAATTCGTTGCTTCAGAAAAACGAGGCGGCCTCGCCTTTACCTATACCTACAATGGCAAATCGATTAATGCCTCTTCGCAATTGCCGCTGGCACAAATACCATTAGAAATAAAAGGCGTGCAAAAAAATTCGATCAATCTAACTAACTCGAGTAGTGCAGGGCTCTTTGTACGCGTCATCAACATCGGCACGCCTTCTCGTGGCAATGAAGAAGCACAGCAATCTAATCTAGTTGTGAATACTTCGTTCACCGATTCAAAAGGCAATCAACTTGACGTAACCAAGTTGGAGCAGGGCTCCGAGTTTTATGCAATTGTCACGGTAAAAAATCCGGGCTTGCGTGGCACGTATGAAAACATGGCACTAGCGCAAGTGTTCCCATCTGGTTGGGAGATTAACAACTTGCGCATTACCGATGACGAAGGCACAGAGAAAACAGATCGTGGCGACTACCAGGACATCCGCGATGATCGGGTGTACACCTATTTCAGTTTAGGTGCTGGCAGACAGCGCACCTTCCGCGTATCACTCACCGCTAGTTTCAGTGGCACGTTTTATTTGCCAGGTGTAAGCTGCGAGGCCATGTACGATCATAGCGTGAGTGCCAAAGAAAAAGGGCACGTGGTGGAGGTGTTGAAGAGGATGGTGCAATAATATAGGTGAGGATTGGCGCAGCCAAACTGTAGCTGAAAGTGAAATACCCGCAACTGAGTTGCGGGTACCCTAATGTTAGCGGTAATTTTCACCAGACTCAGCCAAGACGAAAAGATGTAACAATAGTAATAAATACTGTCTTGGACAAAACGACTCTATAAATGAAAATTCTCTTGTTATTCCTTCTTCTGACGACTAGTTCATTCGCTCAAGAAGTCTTCATTTCAATATCGGGCAAGCTCGTTGACAACAAGTCAAAAGAACCAATTCCTTACGCTTCGATTTTTATAAAGGGTAAATCCATCGGGACAACCTCTAATAATGAAGGAAGGTTTTTATTTCATATGCCATCTGTTTTTAATAATGACACATTAGTCATTTCAGTAATTGGATATAATCTGTTTAAGTCGCTGGTGAGCCAAATGACAGAAAAAGAAAATGTCATACAGTTGAAACAAAGCACTACTCTGCTTAACGAAGTGACGATACGAGCTTCAAAAAAGGAACTAACTGGAAAAGAAATTGTTAAAATGGCCGTTGCAAAAATTCCCGAGAACTATCCAATGAAACCTTTTACAATAGAAGGTTTTTTCCGTGACCTTCAAATAGAGAATGACAAACCAGTAGAATTGCTTGAAGCAGCTTTAAAATTCAATTACAAGGACTATAATCCGGGCTACGAAGACGTACAAATAATTGAAGTGCGAAGAAGTTTCAATAAGCGACATCCAGTTAACGGAGAATACGACAGACAAAACTCTATCATTGACCTGATGGAAGATAACTACATAAAACATCGCTTTGGCCCAGTTAAAGTAAAAGGATGGAAGTTTGTAGTCGACAGCATTCTGACATACAACAGCCAGACTGTTTACAAAATATCTGGGACAAAAAGCCATATTGAGTCAACAGTAATGTACATTGACTCCAATGATTTTTCGGTTCTGAAACTTGAATTGAACATAAGAATGATAAACGGAGAATTTTACCGAAGATACATCAATCTGCCAGACCCGTACGGACAACAAGAAACATCTTTTAGGGTATTATTTGAATTTCAAAAAATTGATAACAAAATGTATTTAAAGTACCAAAAAGAGGAGGACACCTACAACCTGTTCAATAAGACAACAAATGAAATCATTGTGAAGCAGTCTTTTATAAAAGAATTATTTGTAAATAACGTTGAGCACAGCAATTTGAACTACTCAAATAGTCAAGTGATGAATATCAATAAAAGTGTAGAAGGACAGGCAAAGCCAGTCAACTTAAATTTCTGGAAATACTACAACGCACCTATCGAGACGGCAAACGACAGTAAGATTGTAAAAGAATTACAAGAGTTAGAATTCGGGACTCGCAAGTGAAAAACGAAAGAGAACTACCTCCAAAAGCATGTTTCTGCAATGGTGCATGACAACTAGTTTCACTTCGTTATTGTTGGTCTCCGACCAACAATCCCAGATTCTCCACACTAAAAGAAGTCATTCAGGTTTTCTTAAAAAAATAAGTTACTTGATGAACTATCTACTAATATTCGGTACATTTCTAAAGAATGTTACTGTTTGCCAAACCAGCAATAAATTATTTCGCTTAATTCACTTCCATGAAAAAACTCCTCAAGATCTTCCTCTTCATTCTGCTATTTGCCATAGCCGGTTTCTTTCTTTTTGTTCCACGTTACCTTGATCAAACAAGCAATAAAGTCACGCTGTCTGGTGCACCAATAAAAAACGTTTGGTACGATTCAATCCCCTTCATTGCGGACTTGCATTGCGATGAATTGCTCTGGGATAGGAACCTGTTAAAAAAAATTAACTATGGCCATGTAGATGTGCCTCGCATGCAACAAGCGAATATGGCGTTTCAGGTTTTTACCATCGTGAGCAAAGTGCCGGCAGGCATCAACATCGAACAAAATGACGACAAAAGCGATCAGATTGCGCTGCTCAGTTTTGCACAACTGCGGCCCGTGTCCAATTGGTTTAGCATAAAAGAAAGAGCACTCAATCAATGCAAGACGCTCCATGAGTTTGCTGCGGAGTCGGACGGAAAACTGCGCGTGATTACTTCTAAAACAGATCTGCAAAAATTCATTTCTGATCGCGCAAAAAATAAATCACTCACTTCAGGTATGCTAGGATTAGAAGGCGCCCAACCATTGGAAGGTGACTTGGCCAACCTTGATGAATTCTACAAAGCAGGCGTGCGCTACATCGGCCTTGCTCATTTTTATGACAATGAATGGGCGGGCTCTGCACATGGCATTCAAAAAGGTGGGCTTACCGAAATCGGAAAAAAGCTGATTAAGAAAATGGATAGTCTTCACATCATGATCGACTTAGCACATTCATCTCAGCAAACGATCAATGATGTTTTTGCGGTGCACGATGGGCCTGTACTGGTTTCTCACACGGGCATTAAAGGAGTTTGTGATAATCAAAGAAATTTAACAGACGAACATTTGATGGAAATTGGCAAGCGAAATGGCATGGTAGGAATCGGGTTGTGGGAAACAGCCGTCTGCGGAAAAGACCCTGCTGCAACCGCCAAAAGTATTCGTTATGTAGCAGATAAAATTGGCGTAGATAAAGTGGCGCTAGGTTCCGATTGGGATGGCGCCATTGAAGCCCACTTTGATGTAACCGGATTACCTCTTTTGGTTACTGCACTGGAAAAAGAAAAATTTACAAGTTCAGAGATAGAAAAAATCCTAGGCGGCAATGTGAGAGATTTCTTTCTGCATAACTTGCCTGAATAATTATTACTTATGAGTGATCATCTTTTCTTTTACCTGGGGCTCACCTTTATACTCATGCACGAGATGGATGCCATCCGTTGTAAGGAATGGAGAATTTTTCCAGGACTATCGTTGTTAAATGACATCTGGGGCTATCGCATTTTTATGCTGGCTCACATTCCACTTTTCTTTTTTTTATTCCGTGGGCTTGCGCAACCCGACAACGGTCGGCTCATTTTTGGGCTAGATGTTTTCTTTGTCATTCATGTAGTTTTACACGCACTCTTTCTCCTACACAAGAAAAACGAATTTAAAGACTGGATCTCGTGGACAATTATTTTAGGGGCGGGGATTTTTGGCTTACTCGACCTGGTTTTCGCACAAGCCTAACCTTATAGCCCGGCCAAATGTGATGGTCAATAGAGCTTTTCAGAGTCAGATTTGAAAAACCTTAACATTGCGGTAATCTGCGATCGGCTAATTTACCTCGAGTTCAACTATGCTGGCTTTTCAAATCATCATCGGCTTGCTCGTCTTGCTTGCAATTGTCGACTTAATTGTTGGGGTAAGTAACGATGCGGTCAATTTTCTGAATTCGGCCGTTGGCTCTAAAGTCGCCTCATTCCGAATGATCCTCATCATTGCAAGTGCAGGTGTGTTGGTCGGCACGCTCTCGTCCAATGGCATGATGCAAATCGCCCGCAACGGCATTTTTCAACCAGAGTTTTTTACGTTCGACAAAGTGATGATCATCTTCTTAGCGGTGATGCTAACGGATGTAATTCTACTAGATATCTACAATTCATTGGGGCTTCCCACCTCCACTACGGTATCGCTCATTTTCGAATTATTGGGTGCCTCGTTCACGGTAGGCGTTTTGTATGTGCTCGACCAAGGAAAGCCCTTTGCTGAATTAGAAACAGTTCTTAACTATCGAAGTGCCCTCACTATTATTGGAGGCATTTTTTTTTCTGTGCTGGTGGCGTTTGTGGCTGGCACCGTCATCCACTTTTTTTCGCGTCTGCTATTCACCTTCAAGCTGAAGAAGAGTTTAAAAATATTTGGTCAAAGGCCTGGAGGGAAGTGCGTTGGTGAGCATGAGCCAATTAAGCTGGATTCAACAAAATACCCTTCTCATTTTGGGGATCTCATTCGTGGCGTTCTTTTTAGCCACGTTTTTCGCGATGCGCTTTTCCGAAATCAATCCGCTAAAAATCATTGTGTTGATTGGAACGTTTGCATTGGCTATGGCTTTTGCAGGAAATGACTTGGTCAATTTCATTGGTGTTTCAGTGGCCGCCTATTCTGCTTATGCAGCTTGGTCCGTTTCTGGTGTGGCAGCCGATGCCTTTAACATGAATGTGCTCAATGAGCAGATTACGACCCCTGTTTGGTTCTTGTTAGTATCGGGAGCCATCATGGTGGCTACTCTATGGCTCAGCGCCAAGAGCAGAAAGGTAACTGAAACGGAAGTGTCGCTAGGCAGGCAAGACGAGGGCGATGAAAAGTTTACTTCCAATCCAATAGCTCGTTGGTTGGTAGGTGGTGCTATTTTTTTTGGCAGCAAGTTCTCCCATAACATGCCCAAATCCTGGCGGCAGAGTATGGAAAATCGACTGCGGCAACCAAAAGAGTCGAAGAAAGGAAAATCACAAGAGCCTTCCTTTGACCTACTCCGCGCAGCTGTAAACTTGGTCGTTGCCAGTGCGCTCATTGCGTGGGGCACCTCACAAAAGCTTCCCCTCTCCACTACGTTCGTCTCGTTTATGGTGGCAATGGGTTCTTCTTTTGCTGATCAAGCCTGGGGGCGAGAGAGTGCCGTTTATCGGGTAAGCGGAGTACTACAAGTGATTGGTGGCTGGGTGCTTACCGCCTTCGTGGCCTTCGCGGGGAGCGCATTGATTGCGCTATTCCTATATTTTACTGGATTTGCCGGAGTGGTGATAGTAGCATGCATTACCCTCGCCCTCCTAATTTACAGCCAGATCACATTTAAACGCACTCAAAGAAATGAAGCAAAAGCCGATAAACTGCTACTAAAAGAAACGATTACTGTTCGCGAGTTGCTAGAACAAAGTAAATTGAATGCGGCAGAAAACTTGCTGGGGATTGAGCAGCTTTTGCAACACTGTTGGGATGCTTTGCTTAGTGAATCGCCTAAGAAACTTGAAGCCCAAAAGAAAGAGGTAAAAAAGGTAGCGGCCGAAAATAAACGCATCAGCGAAAAGATAGTTCGCTACATACGGAAGACAGAAAATGCCGGATTACCAGCCGGCCGATTGAATCTATTGGTTTTCGATATCCTGCAAGATCTTTACCAAAGCAGCTTACTAATCAGCGAGTCGTGCAGTGAACATGTCGCGAACTTCCACCCGACTCCGCGTAAAGACTTTCAAAAAATGCTGGAGTCCGTTCAATCTCAGTCAGGCAATTATTTCTCTATTGTTCGTTCAGAAATCTCAGGATTGAGTTTCAACAAAAGCAAAGAAGAGGAAATATCTTTTCAACAATTAAAAAAATTCTTGGATTCCTGTTTAGATTCAGAAATCCTTCGTATTCAACAAAATGAAATTAACAACAAGCTTGCCACGTTGCAGACACGCATTTTATTGGAGATGACAGATATCATAGCATCTACTCATCGTCTCTATCATCTTTACCAGGATTTTTTAATGGATCAAGGAAAATGAAAGTTGTCTCGGCACAGTCGTACGATTTCCAAAAAGTATATAATCAATTAGACGATCTAGTGCAGTTGATGATTGCAACTGAAAAAAAGTATGAGGGACTTTTAGAGACGACTCATCCAAATTTTCAACCCAGTGCTACTAATCTGCTGCACTACTTAGTTTTGCGAAGTGCTGAAATCCGAGAAGCACAAGAGTACCTTCATAAAATCGGTCTTTCATCGATAGCTAATTGTGAAAGTCATACCATGGCTCAAGTGCAAACAGTGCTTCGATGGCTAAACTCGAACCATGTTGAACGACATGAAGCTCCTTGCGGGTTTGAAGATGCCGCACGGCTAAGAGCCCGTCACAATGAAGAGCTGCTGGGCATTAGTCCTTCTACGGGGCGGCCACACATCATGGTCACGTTTACCGAAGAAATGGCCAATGATCGCATGATGGTAGAAGAAATGCTACATAGTGGAATGTCTGTAGCACGAATCAATTGCGCACATGATAATCCTGAGGTTTGGACTAAGATGATTGACGTCTTGCGCAGATCTGTTTCTAAAACGGGACATAATTGTAAACTCTACATGGATTTGGCAGGCCCCAAAATTCGTGTGGCTGCATTGTCACCTCAAATAGATGCAGAAAAAGGACTTCATCTGCATGAAGAGGAGGACGTGTTGTTACTGCCGATGTCAGCCCCACAACCTGCCAAGAAAGAAGGCACCCCTATTTGGATTGAGCCTGCATCAATCTTTGAGATGATCAAACCAGGCGAACATTTGTTTTTTGATGATGGGAAATTCGAAGCGAAAGTGATCTCAGTAGAGCCCAACTCTGCTCACGTTCGCATCACTCGGATTTCCACCAAGAAGCCATTTTTAAAGCCTGAGAAAGGAATCAATTTGCCTGATAGCGATTTGAATATTCCTCCACTGACAGAAAATGACAAAGAGAATATTCCGTTTATCTGCAAGCATGCTGATATGGTTGGCTATTCTTTTGTTAGCGATCCGCGAGATATTGAGATACTCCGTACCGAGCTACGCAAACACTCTCGAAAGAAAACACCTGCGATCATCTTGAAGATTGAACGACTATTAGCCATTCAAAATTTACCAGCACTTTTATTTAATGGTATGATGGATGGTTCAGTGGGGGTAATGATTGCTCGTGGCGATTTAGCGGTTGAAATTGGATTCGAGCGATTGAGCGAAATTCAGGAAGAGATCCTGTGGATATGCGAAGCCGCGCACGTGCCAGTAATCTGGGCCACGCAGGTTTTGGAAACGCTCAATAAAACGGGCTTTGCCACCCGATCAGAAATTACAGATGCCGCCTATGGTGTAATGGCGGAATGTGTCATGCTCAATAAAGGACGGCACATTATCAAGACCATCAAAACACTTGACGACATCTTACGAAGGCAGGTTTTGCATGTGGACAAAAAAAGATACATACTAAGACCACTAGGGATCGCGAAAAACTTTCTGAGGCAAACTCTTTGACAATAATTTATCATTGTGCTGTTTTTCTCGCTTAGCATAATCCAATCTGTTTAGTATTTTTGATTAAAAAATGCCGCGTCTTTTTCAAAGTATCGCACTTATTTGGCTGGTGTGTTCTTGTTCGCCAAGAATCCACCAACTGCAAAGCCGGTTTAATGCTTCCCCAATCCCACCATCACCCAATTACAGTTTGCCTTCTACTTGGGCAGCCTTGCCCACTAAAAAAGATGCAGCTGATAGCGTTCCCAGAAAGTCAAATCTGAAAGATTTACAAGCCACCGCACAAGCCGATGTATTTTTTATCTACCCCACTATTTTCATTAAGGAGCCACAGAATAAATATCTCTGGAACGCGGATGTCAATGATGCCGATCTCAATAATCTGATTCAAACCAGTACGATTCTTAATCAAGCTACCATTTTCAATGGTCCCTGCAGAGTCTATGCACCCTATTATAGACAAGCTCATTTATATGCGTTCTATACCTCTGAAAAGGGAGATGCGGTGGGTGCGCTAAACCTCGCCTATGAAGATGTTAAAGCATCCTTCGAATATTATCTAAAAAATTACAATCAGGGTCGACCGATTATTATCGCATCACATAGTCAAGGGAGTTATCATTGTATGCGGCTTCTGCAAGATTACTTTGATGGCAAGGAATTGCAAAAACAATTAGTGGCGGCTTACCTGATTGGTCGCGCCATCAAACCTGATACGTTTAAAAATATCCGACCTACAGAAAAACCAGACGAGGTGGGTGTGTGGGCATCGTGGAATACGTTTGGGCGAAACTATTTTCCAGATAATTACAAATCGTATTTCAAAGGCTCTCTTTCCACGAATCCGCTGCTTTGGAATAGCAGTGACTCACTGGCCACCAAAGAACTCAATAAAGGTGGTGTTGCTTTTAAATTTACCTTCGCGCCTCAACTGGCGGATGCTCAAAATCAGGATGGGATTTTGTGGATACATCGGCCAAATATTAATGGGAGTTGGTTAGTAAAAAACAAAAATTGGCATCGTGCTGATATGAATTTTTTCTATGTGAATATACGAGAAAATGCTGCGCTCCGAATTGAAAAGTTTTTTAAGCAAAAAGAAAGCTCCCCAACAAATCCTTAACTTTAAGGGTGAGATTTAATTGGCAAAAAATTAAATGGCTATTTGCCATTAGTGTTTGTGTTTTGCTTACACTCTTCTACGTCAGTTTGCCCAAGGTACTTTTTACTGATTCCTATTCTACCGTATTGGTAGATCAAAATAATAACCTTCTATGTGCAAACATTGCTTCGGATGGTCAATGGCGGTTTCCAGAAAGAGACACTGTTTCGGATAGGTTCAAAACGGCAATCGTTGCCTATGAAGACAAGCGTTTCTATCACCATTTTGGTATTGATCCTATTTCCATAGGTAGGGCCATTCGGCAAAACATCCGGTCAAAAAAAATTAGTAGTGGAGCCAGCACCATCACTATGCAAGTGATTCGACTGCATCGGAAAAATCGTGGCCGAACTTTTTTTGAAAAAATTATAGAGTTCATCCTCGCCACTCGCCTGGAGCTTCGGCATTCGAAGAATGAAATACTATCACTGTATTCCACTCATGCTCCCTTTGGCGGAAACGTGGTTGGGTTGGAGGCGGCTTGTTGGCGTTACTTTGGTCGTCCGGCTGATCAACTCAGTTGGGCAGAGGCAGCGATGCTCGCAGTGCTACCCAACAATCCTTCGCTTGTTCATTTAGGGAAAAACAGAAATTTATTGAAAGCCAAAAGAGATCGGCTGCTTACCAAATTACATCGAGAGAAAAAGTTGGATCAACTGGAGTTGGATCTGGCAAAAGCAGAACCCATCCCTGCTAATCCATTACCATTACCCCGATTAACTACCCATCTGTTAGACCGAGCCATTAAAGAAGGAAAGAGTCAACAAAAAATAATCACTACCATCGATTACTCCTTGCAACAACAAGCGCAAAGCGTGCTTCGTGACCACACGGAACGCCTTCGTGCCAACCAAATCTTCAATGCAGCTGCTTTGGTGGTAGATGTAAAAACAGGAAACACTCTTGTATATATTGGAAATGTAGAGGCGGGAAGTAAGCACGAGGAGCAAGTGGATGTTATCAATTCTCCTCGTAGTACTGGAAGCATATTAAAACCCATTCTCTACGCTGCCATGTTAGACGAAGGTAAGATGCTACCTAAAACGCTTCAAGCTGATGTACCAATCACGATCAATGGCTTTTCACCAAAAAACTTTTCCAACCAGTTTGATGGCGCTGTCCCTGCCGACCAAGCTCTGATCCGTTCGCTAAATATTCCAGCCGTGGAGGAGCTACGCGAATTTCGGTACCAGAAATTTTATGAACTACTAAAAAATGTGGGACTCACGACCCTTATAAAACCATCAGATCATTACGGGCTTGCACTCATTCTTGGTGGTGCGGAGGGAACGTTGTGGGACATCACCGGGATTTATGCCTCGATGGCTCGAACTTTGAATAATTACTTTGAACACCCTGGAAAAAATAGATACAATAAGAGTGATTTTCACCCACTCCAGTACTCAGTTTCTGGTTCCACGTTCCTAGTTTCCAGTTACCAGTCACCAGCAACTGGGAACCTGCAACCGGGAACAACTATATCAGAATCCTCATGGCTCAGTGCGTCCTCTATTTATCTCACCTTCGATGCACTAAAAGAATTGTACCGGCCGGGTGAAGAAACGGGATGGAAATACTTCAGTAGCTCCAAAAAAATTGCCTGGAAAACCGGCACCAGTCATGGCTTGCGTGATGGCTGGGCAGTTGGCGTAAATCCCAACTATGCAGTGGGCGTATGGGTGGGGAATGCAGATGGCGAAGGCAGGCCTGGTTTGACGGGAACAGAAACAGCTGCACCTATTCTTTTTGATCTATTTGCCTTGTTGCCAGGGAAAACGTGGTTCGATACTCCGGAATCAGAAATGCAACGAATCTCAGTGTGTTCGAAGAGCGGCTACCGACCTTCTGAATTTTGCGAAAAAGTAGACACGATGTGGGTAGACAAATCAGGGCTGGTTACATCGGCATGCCCTTTCCACAAGAAAATACACCTTAGCCAAGACAGAAAATGGAGAGTTCACTCGGGTTGTGAAGAATTGAACAAAATGATTCCATCGAATTGGTTCATTCTGCCACCAGTTCAAGCATACTATTACCAACGCGGAAACGAATATCTGCCACTGCCACCCTTTAAAAAGGGGTGCGATTCAAACACGATTTCAAACACATTCGACCTGATTTACCCAAAACAAAACGCCAAAATCTTCATTCCACGCCAATTAGGAGGAAACAATGGACAAGTTATTTTTGAAGCTGTCCATTCCGATCCGAGTGCAGTTATTTATTGGCATATGGACGGCATTTTCTTCGGAAAAACCACCCAAACACACAGTTTAGGCCTAAATCCAGAGCACGGATCTCATGAGCTTACACTTATTGACAGCCGAGGAGAGTCGATAAAGCGTTCTTTTGAAGTGCTCTAAATCAATAATTTTCATCTCATAACTCTCTGTTATGTAAGGTTTTGATTATATTAGCTTAAATTAACTAATGAGTATACCTGACATTTGTGGCACACATAAACAACACCCAATGAAAAAGAGGTTGACTTTAATCCTTTTGATTTTGACAGTTGCGCTCAATTTTAAGGTCTCCGCCAGCAAGGGACAAATGAGTAGGAAAGCATCAAATTATGTAGTTATTGGCGCTTTCTCGATACCTAAAAACGCAGTTGAATTTACAAATAATGTAAAACAAAGTATTCCGACTGTTGAATTTTCGATAAATCCACTACGGAACCTGTTTTATGTTTACGTGCTTACTACCACTGATATTGAAACAGCATTTAACGAGGCAAAAAAATTGCGTCAAGGGGGCTTTTCCGATGCATGGGTATTCAGTGGTGTTTTGGGTGACGACCAAGAGGATACAAGCAAAGGCACCGACACTAATCCGATCACAAGAAAATCTATCGAGAAGGTAGAAATATCAGACAACAAAGCCGTACAGAAAGGCAGCGCCTCCGCAATAGAGACCGTTATAGCTAATGTACCGACCGAAAATAGCACGCCACCCATTGCTGACTCAAGCACTACAGAACAAAACACTACCCCAACAGTAGTACCGGGCTCGCCAATTGAAGAAGTAGAAGCAGGAAGTAAAAAATTTCTATTCAAGGTTTTTACAAATAACCAAATGGAAATCCAAGGAGATATAGATGTGATGGATCTAGATAAAACAAAGCCAAGAAAAGTGGCATCCTATCGCGCCAATGAGCCCGTTAATCTATCGTAAGATTCAAACTGTTGCTAATTTCAACCAGCCAGAAGCTACCGAAGGGATTACGGTTGAGGAAAATAAAACCGTGGTCCCTTTTGAGTTAGTACGGCTGAAGAAAGGTGACTTTGCTGTTATGTATAATGTTTACTTTTTCAAAGATGCAGGCATTATGCGCCCTGAATCAAAATATGAAGTAAACAGTCTGCTTGATATGTTAAAGGAAAATCCCAAGTACAAAATCAAAATTCACGGGCACACCAATGGAAATGCGCACGGCAAAGTAGTCTCCATGGGAGATTCCAAAAACTTCTTCAGCATCACTGCGGACGTACAAGAAGGATTTGGGTCATTCAAAACTATCTCGTCAGCCAAGGAGTAGATCCAAGCCGTATGCAAATAAAGGCATGGGGCGGTAAGAAGCCCGTTTACGAAGAAGATCATGCGCTGGCGTCAGCTAATGTACGCGTGGAAATCGAAATCTTGGAAGACTAGTTTTTTATGGCGAAATTTCCGAATGGAGAATTTTAAGAGTGACATTTCGGGAAAAGAGTTTCCAGAAAATCTGAAGGTACACGCTGGCCAAATTAAATCTGGAATTCTTCAAAAGATAAAAGAAGCAAACCCAGGCTTTAACGAAACATGCAGTCTTTCATTATCCGAGCTGAACGAATACCGGAATCGTTATATTCAATCTTCGCTTGAGCTAGAGGTTGGAACGCTCTCTCAACTGGAAAAAGAAGTGCTCGAAGCGCTTCACAAAAACAAGTTGATTTCTGACGATGTTAACGAAACGATTGATGAGACGTTGACATATGGCCAGCGACTGGCTGACAAGATCGCTTCATTCGGTGGAAGTTGGACATTCATAATCTTTTTTTTCTGTATCCTTTTCAGCTGGATTAGTCTGAACCTTTATTTTTTCAGAAGGCCGTTCGATCCGTTCCCCTTTATTTTACTGAATCTTGTTCTTTCTTGTTTGGCAGCTTTACAGGCACCTGTTATCATGATGAGCCAGAACAGGCAGGAAGAAAAAGACCGGGAGCGTTCGAAACATGACTATCAGGTGAATTTAAAAGCAGAGCTCGAAATCCGAATGCTTCATGAAAAAATGGATCATTTGATACTTCACCAACAACAGCGATTATTTGATATTCAAAAAATTCAAATAGAAATGTTAAGTGAGATCACCAAACAACTGGATTCAAAATCAAACTAAAAACTTCTTTTGTTTGGACTCCACAAAAGCTACGCTGTAATCGCTTTTAAAATATCGTGCTGCGTGATAATGTGTGCGCGTTCGTGTTCATCGCGAACCAACAATGCTTTATTGTTTCTATTCAGAAGTGATGACAAAACATCAAGTGTACTATCCAACGCAACCACTTGCATCGGCTTGTCCATGATTTCTCCTACTGATTTATCCTTCAATCCAGGATCATAAATTATTTTTTCAATCAGGCTGGTAGTTGTAACGCTGCCTACAAATTCTTGCCCCTCGGTCACCGGCATTTGATCAACGCCTTCCTTATTCATTATTTTGATGGCTTCACCAATCGTGGAACTTTTTGTTACCGTTAACAAAGCATCTTTTCCATTTCTTCCCGCAATGATTTCCCGAGCAGTGCCGTAGGTGCGCTCTTCCAAAAACCCATGATCCTTCATCCACATGTCATTGTACACCTTGCCCAAGTAGCGGGTGCCATGATCGGGAAGAAGTACCACCATCACATCCTCTTTTTTTAAATGCTCACGTGCATATTCCATCGCACCATGCAATGCAGACCCACAACTCCATCCACCAAAAATTCCCTCCTCGCGCGAAAGTCTCCGTGCCATGATTGCACCGTCTTTATCGGTCACTTTGATAAACTGGTCGATCACATCAAAGTCGACATTTTTTGGTAAGATATCTTCACCAAAGCCCTCTGTGAGGTATGGGTAAATTTCGTTTTTGTCAAATACGCCTGTCTCTTTAAACTTCTTAAACACGGACCCATACGTATCGATACCGATTGCCTTGATGTTTGGATTTTGTTCTTTTAAATATTTGGCAGTTCCACACATCGACCCTCCCGTTCCTACGGTCGCTACATAATGCGTAATCTTTCCACCGGATTGTCGCCAAATCTCGGGGCCAGTAGTTTCATAGTGGGCTTTCGCGTTTGATGGGTTGTCGTATTGATTTGGATAGATCGAATTTGGAATTTCTCTATTCAGTTTCCGTGCCACAGAATAATAGCTGCGCGGATCATCAGGCTCTACGTTTGTTGGGCACACAATTACTTCAGCACCTACGGCTCTCAAAATATTTATTTTTTCTTGCGATTGCTTATCTGCCATTGTGAAAATGCACTTGTACCCTTTCGCCACTGCTGTAAGCGCAAGCCCCATACCGGTGTTTCCAGAAGTACCCTCAATGATAGTTCCTCCAGGTTTCAGTAATCCGGCTTTCTCGGCATCTTCCACCATTTTAAGTGCCATTCTGTCTTTGGTTGAATTGCCCGGATTGAAATACTCGACCTTTGCCAACACACTTCCGCTAATGCCTTTTGGGATTTTATGTAAGCGAACAATCGGTGTATTGCCAATCGTTTCAATGATGGAGTCGTAGATCATAGCTTCAACAATTTATTGCGAACGCAAAAATAACATTTCAGACGGGAAAGCTAACGTTTATTAGGAGCGTAAAATTTGGAGATAAGGTGACTCTTCGTGTCTTCTATAGTCCGAACGCCTTAACGCCTATTGGTCAGCAAAAAAAATCTGGAAAGCAAAAAGCCCTCCTACGCTAGTGCTTCGGAGGGCGAGTGGAGCTGCAGGGAATCGAACCCTGGTCCAGAGAAGATGAACGTGTACCTTCTACATGCTTAGTTGACTTTGGTTGTCGGGAACTAAAAGGCAGGCAACAGCCTCATCAATTCCTTAGTTACTGTTTTCTCGACAGCCCCGCGCAACAACGGAGCGGCCCAGTTCAAGCTGTCGACACCGCTGATCCAAACCCGCAGAACAGAGGTTTGGGCGATGATGGCCTCCCACTTCTTAAGCGGGACAAGCTAATCTAACGATACGTCAGATTAAGCAGCCATGGCGTAAGTATTTTCGCCACGTAAATTGTTGGGACCATCTTTCAAGGCTCTCATCCCATGAGCCTGCATGCTTACTCACACCCCCACGCGTCCTGTCAAAACCGGTCAGCCCCTTTTATCCTCCGTAGCTTTAGCGTAGGAGGGTTATCCTCCGTAGCTTTAGAGCAGGAGGATTATCCTCCGTAGCTTTAGCGTAGGAGGGTTATCCTCCGTAGCTTTAGCGTAGGAGGAATTAAACAAAGCCTCTCTTGAGGAGGAAAGCCCTCCTTCGCCTAGGCTACGGAGAACAAGACAAAAGTACAGTAAAAAAAGTTCAGTTGACTATTCAATCACTTCAAAGCCGGCTCCACGAAGTGCCTCTATAGCTGTTGTTAACTTTGCCTCTTCCACAAGGATGTAGTCTGTATTGTAAGTGGCAATTACGGAAAGGTTTACACCTGCTTTTGCAAGGGCCGTTGAAAATTGAGCCGTGATGCCCGTCAACGAAAGATCCAGTACTGCATTGATCTTTAACAACCGCCAGCCCACACTTTTCACGATTTCGTCCTGCACCAAATCCTCTTCACAAACAACCGCCAGCTCATCTGCCGTTTTAGACACAGTATAAAATGAGGAACTAAATACCCAATTCGGCAAGGGCTTTGCCATGTCTAGCTGACAAACCGCAAATCGGTTCGGTAAAACTTCAAACTGAAGCACTATCAGTTCTTCTTGAACCGCTGGCCACGGCCAGTAACAGCTGCTACGTTAAAAAAACCAAGTGCCTTTTTTCCGTTCTTGTTAAGGTTTACAATGTTGGTAGACACATTAGAAACTGGTCGCGCGAACAATTCTCCAAAACCGCCAGGTCGGTCAGTCTGTACTTGCACTTGCTGCAAATAATCAAATGCTTGAACAGTTATCGAATTGATTTCAACATACACCGAATCGCCTGGCACATAGGGCGAGACCGCGGCATCATTGGCATCGGTATCGTTCGGGTTTATTCCTCTTCGAATGGGTGTAATGAAAATAAACCCATCAATATTTCCTCCCGCAGAAAATCCAGCATCGTAAGCGACATTTAGGTCTGACGGCTTATTGAGCAAGACACCATTTTTGGTCGCACGAATCCAATAGGTATCCCCAGCTCCCGCAAAGTCCCTGGCAATAAACTCCGCGAAATAAAAGTCTGGATTAGTCTGATCCGGCTCGTTTTTGGTTAAAGTAAGTGTGTCAATTTTTGGCACGCGCCCCATGGTTGAGTTTGCCTCATATACTTCGCCTTCGGCTTGAATTGTCAGCTTGTAAGAAGTACCCGGTACACCTAGCCGCTCATTGCCTACCGGCTTCCAAACATAGGTACCCTTGCTAGCAGGATCTTCATTAAAAGCAAAAACTTTTCCGGCATCGTCAACAACAGACACAACAGCACCACCAACTGCCGGAGGCAGAGAACTATCAAAATAGGATTGCGTTTTTGTAAGTGTGATTACTTGATTGCCCAGCTTATCATTGACCCATGCATCTACAACCAAAAGTGCATCCGCATTTTCAAGTGTAGGATTGATTTTTGTCTCGCACGAGAGCAAAGACAAAAAACATAACGTGGCAGTTATCTTTAGGCTTAGGCCTACAGCGATTTCCCTTGAAAATCGACTAAAAAATTCGAGTAAAGTCATCTTCATTTAAAATTTAAAGTTGTAAGAAATGGAAGGCACCACTGAACCTATGATAGAAAGCTGAGTGGCCTCTGAAGAAATAGGCTGGCCTGGAGACACTCGTTGGTCTGCCTGCGAAAAATAAATCGAGAATGGGTTTTGTCGTGCATACAAGTTGTAAACACCAAAGACCCAATAGTCACTGTTCTTCCTGTCTTTACCCCTCTTCTGTTTTTTTCCTTCTAAACGGAACGAAACATCTAGTCGGTGGTAGTCCGGAAGTGTTACATTGTTGCGTGAATCGTTTCCGTTGTAAGGAACCAGCAACCCTTGGCTGATGTACCGTGAAGTAGGGAAAGTAGTCGGTGTGCCAGACGTGTACACAAAATTGGCGGAAAACGACCATCTTTTCGAGATGTCATAGAACGCAGCGATTTTCAAATTGTGTGCTTGATCGAAACGAGTACGATACCAGTCACCTTGGTTAATACCATTCACTTTTAACTCTGTGCGAGCTAACGTGTAACTCACCCATCCGGTAAGGCGTCCCGCTTTCTTTTGAAAATAGGTCTCGACACCATAGGAGCGCCCTTCGCCAGAAAGCAGGTCACCCTCCAAAAATTCGTTGATCAATAAATCAGCTCCATCAATGTAATCGATCTGGTTTTGTGTATTCTTCCAATACCCCTCAACCGACAATTCATACATTCTGTTTTTGCCCAAATCTTTAAAAAATCCTATTGTGTACTGGTCAGCAAGTTGAGGTTTGATATTCTTTGAACTCGGATTCCAAACGTCAAGCGGATTGGACGCAGTAGTATTTGAAATCAGGTGTAAATACTGAGCCATCCGATTGTAACTTCCCTTAATCGAGCTAGTTGGGTTCACTTCCACTTTAAATGATACCCGAGGCTCGAAATTTCCATAAGTGGCAATCACTTCTCCATTTTTGTATTGGCGGCTGCTTACCGTGTCTCTTCTTACGCCTGGAGGATTGTTATTGTAAGTATAGGATTTACCAGGGCCAAAGGCATTGAACAACGAATAACGTATGCCGTAGTCGATTGAAACCGCTCTGGATATTTTTTGTGAGTTGCTTAGGTAAAGTGACGACTCTAAGTTGTATTTCTTGCTTAGACTAAAGTCATCAGGTTCGCCCTGACTCACCCCACGCGCGTTGGCTGGCTCGAAAATGTAGTAAATCAATTCTGCACCAAAATTCAACTCATTGTTATTGTTGAGGAAGTAAGTAAACTGGGGCTTAAAAATATAGTTGGAGATGAGCGAATTCCATTTAAATGAGTTCTGATCATCTCGACCAAACTGGAGACTATAGTCATAGTTACTATAAAGAGCAGTGAAATTGGAGAACAAGCGATCGTTAAAAATATGATTCCAGCGCAACGTGGCCGTAGCATTGCCCCAGCTAAAGCCTTGATTTCGATCGAACTTAAAATTATCTCTCCCAAAATAACCTGACAGGTAAACTCTGTTTTTTGGATTGATGTTATAATTTGTTTTGAGTGTGACATCATAAAAATTCAGCGCACCACCATTTTGCAGAACGGGTGCGAAAGGTCGAGCTAGAATGTCAATATAGGATCTTCTGGCGGCAACAATAAAAGACATTTTATCTTTTATGATTGGCGCCTCCACCGCTATCCGACTAAAAATAGTACCGATACCTCCAGTTACCTCCAATTTCTTGCTATTCCCTTCTTTCATCCTAACGTCCAAGAGCGAAGAAAGTCGCCCGCCATACCGAGCCGGGATTCCCCCTTTGTAAAGTTTTACATCTTTGACCGCATCTGGATTGAAAACTGAAAAGAAGCCAAGCAAGTGAGATGAATTATAAACAGGCGCTTCGTCCAACAAAATCAAATTTTGCCCCACGCTACCGCCACGCACGTTGAACCCACTGGCGCCTTCGCCTACGGTGCTCACCCCAGGTAGTAATTGCAAGCTTTTTATCACATCGGCTTCGCCCAAAAAGGCTGGAATTCTCTGAATCGTTTTAATATCTAATTTGTTGGTGCTCATTTCCAGATTTTGCACGTTCGCCTGTTCCAATTCTGCTTGGATAACCACCTCTTGCAATTGCTCAGCTTCACCTGAAAGCTCAATATCAAAGCGTTTGTTCTTGTCTAGTTGCACAGACTTCGTTACGGGTAGATAGCCCAGATAGCTATAATGCAGGGTATAGTTAGCAGCGGGCAGCGTGATAGAATAAAAACCGTACTCATTTGTAACACCACCGCCTTGCGTCTCTGTAACATAGACCGTAGCTCCAATCAATGCTTCGCCATTGCTTGCATCTTTGATATAACCGCTAATGGTAAACTTGCCGGTGGTTTGGCCAAAAGAAAAAGTGCAGGCAAAAATCCACAAAAATAGAATCTGTCTCATAGAATAAGTTAAGCTAACCTTAAAGCGTAAAAAAGTGGGTTTTGTTGCACCTAATTGAAAATTTTCATAAAAAGTTTACACAATCGTCCCGCCTATTGGGCGGAATCGATTCCGATCGAGTCGATCACCAAATAATCGGCCTTAGAAACCGACTGCCGGGCGAGGAGCTCAGCTATAAATCCAGTTAAGAAAAGCTGAACCCCGATAACCAACGCTACCAATGCCAGGTAAAAGATAGGTTGATCGACTACATCACGCTTCAGCGGAATTTTGGAGATAAACAGGGCATCCACCTTATCCCAGAATATTTTCACCGTAAAACCAAACCCAACCAGAAAGGAAACGATGCCCCAAGCCCCAAAAAAGTGCATGGGTCTTTTTGCAAATCGCCCAACGAACGTAATGGTAAGCAGATCCAAAAAGCCACGAACAAATCGCTCCCATCCAAACTTACTTACTCCATATTTTCGCTCACGATGCTCTACTACTTTTTCTGTGATTTTCGTGAAGCCGGCCCACTTAGCCAACACGGGTATATAACGGTGCATTTCACCGTACACCGTAATGTTTTTTATAACTGAATGGTGATAGGCTTTTAATCCGCAATTAAAATCATGCAAATGAATACCAGAGATTTTTCGCGTGACATAGTTGAAAAACTTGGAGGGCAATGTTTTTGAAATTGGATCATGGCGCTTTTTCTTCCATCCGCTCACCAAATGAAACTTTTGCTCTTTGATGAGTTTATATAATTCCGGAATTTCATCTGGACTGTCTTGTAAATCAGCATCCATGGTGATTACCACTTCGCCCTGTGCAATCTTGAAAGCTGTTTGTAATGCTGCGGACTTTCCAAAATTACGATTAAACTGAAGGTGCCATCCCTGCTTCCGTCATCGATAAAAATGACTTCATACAAAAAGCCGTGTGTTTGCATCACACGGCTAATCCAATTACTCAATTCAGGAATCGATTCTTCTTCGTCCTTTGCAGGAATGACTAGAGAGATATCCATCAAAGACTACATCATTTCCTCTGGTTGATTCCTCTTTACAAAAATGGAGGTTATCAAAGAAACAATTGCGTAGAAGATAAGTCCGAATCCATAAGACTTAATAGAACCTATTGCTGAAAACTGACCGACTGCACGTTCTCTTGCATCCTCCATTGCTTTATCCATTTGATCCTCAGGCATACCAAAGCTTTCCATCATTTTTTCAGTATTTTGAATAGTTACGTCAGTCAATTTTGCTGGTAACTCTTTATCAATAACCGTGTAGAGCAGTATCATAAAAACAGTAGAGATAACCCCTGCAACTGCGAGCAGCACAAATCCATGTTGAAACGCCTTACCATACGACACAAATCCACCAATCTCATTTCTGTAGTTGATCCCAGCATAGATAGTTGCTCCTAGTAGGAGAACTAGAACAAATATTCCAAATTTCCAATCGGCCAAAATTGTGTAATCGGCCGCATAAGCGATTATTGTCAATACTATGCTGACACCGCCTAAGATTGAGCCCCATTTTGCCGCGTGCTGTACGAATGATACTTGAGGAGTAGTTGTTTCTTCCATAATTAATCGTTTTTAGGTTGACGTCTTAAAATTACTGATATTATTATGCTAATAAAAAGTCCGACAAAAATGCTGGAAAAATTCCACACCAAATCAAAATCAAAACCGAGGTTATGCATGCAAAAAGAATCGTGAACAAAAAGTTAGCAATCATCCCCTGCCAAAAGAAAATGATCCCATCTTGATAGTTGTCCCTGATTTCTTTTAAAGTGAGCGTCATGAAAATCGCAAACAGGAAAATGCGAAAATCAAAAAAAATCATGAATAAGAATGGATGCTTACCCAAAAAATAGAGCGCCAGCAGGATGGTAAACCCCAGCACTCCAGCAATCGCTCCATTGCGCAAGGAGACCGACACTAACGGAGTTGTGTTCTTAAGCATCAATCCACTGCTTATTGTTATTGAAGACAGCCACCGCTTTCCCCTTCAATTCTTGACCCCACCACGGAGAATTCTTCGATTTTGAGAAATTGGTTTTCTCGTCCAGCCGCCATTCGCGATTAGGGTCAAACAAAGTCAAATTGGCTTTTTCATCTACCTCAATAACCGGCACCGGCAACT
>VYLZ01000024.1_pt1 | contig 32045 bp, 25 predicted proteins | sample 5115361 | NCBI WGS metagenome assembly VYLZ01 (sample SAMN12291805, study PRJNA351875) | freshwater metagenome | isolation source: freshwater lake | place: USA: Michigan, Sixteen Lake | collected 2013-08-07 | reverse complement strand
CCCCCCCCCGCCCCCGGCCCCGCCACCACCAGAGCTGCTCAGAATGTCAGCTATTGAGAAATTCTGCTGATTGATGTTGTTGCTCTGGCCTAGCACTGTTAGGCGGCGAGGGCCTTTGAAACTATTCAATACGCCATCTACACGGTACACATCCTGCACCCCATACCCTGCGGTGCCGCGGCCAAAGAGCCCCGTGCGGCGGTCTTGCCGTGTTACAATATTTATGGTGCGGCTGGGCTGTCCGTCAGTAAAGCCACTAAAAGATGCTTGTTGCCCTGGGTCGTCAAATACCTGCACCCTATCCACCATTTCGCTGGGCAGGTTGCGCAGCACAGCGTTGGGGTCGTTGTCAAAGAAGGGCTTGCCATCTACTAATACACGGCTTACATTCTCGCCCTGTGCTTTTACCTGCCCACCCTGCACTTCCATGCCTGGCATTTTACGTAACAGGTCCTCTGCCGTTGCATCCCGATTGGTTTTAAAGGCTCCCGCATTAAACTGCGCGGTATCCCCCTTTACAGTTGCGGCAGGGGTTTCATCTTCTACGTTAACCGTCTTAAGCTGTACGCCGGTATTGTCCAAGAGCAGACCATCCAGGGTTATATCCTGCCTCACGCGCAGGGGGCGCGTGAGGGGTTTGTACCCTACGGAAGTAACCTTTAGAATATAAAAACCTGGCCGCAGCCCTTTGATTTCAAAGTAACCCTTCTCATTGGTCACTGCACCTGTTTTCGTGCTATCGGGCATGCGCATAAGGCTGATGGTTACACCTGCCATGGCCTGTTTATCAGTACTATCGGCTACAGTACCCTTAACAGTGAGCTGTGGCACCTGCGCGCGTAGAGCTGCAGGAATTAAGTAAATCAAGATGCCCAGGCCAAGTAGAAGCCCGAAATGTTTGCAGTTGTTTTTCATGGTTAGCCTTCAAGGCGTGCAAAAATGCAAAAGAGAGATGCCCCAATGTGTTAAGGGTTTAATCCATTCGGCAGAGAGTGGGCCAGCGCAGATGTAGGGCGGCTTACAGCCTATGAACTGATGAAAGATTTTTTCAATCCTTCCAGGCTGCCTGCAAACTTTTCAAATTGATTCAATTGCTTGTCTATTTCTGCCAATGCCTGTTCATTGATTACCGACCCATGCTCATCTGTTTTGGTGTCTATGAACATAAGGTGGGCACGGAAGGGCATTACCTCTATTTGCAAATAATTCAGCACTCCTGAGAAATGGTCCAGCCCACGCACATTGCCAAAGCGACCAGTAGATACCCCCACCAGCGCAGCCCGCTTACCGTGAAACACGCGCTTGGGGTCCATGCTATCTATAAACACTTTCAATACACCTGGGAAACTTCCGTTGTATTCAGGTACGATAAAAAGGAACACATCTGTCGTTTGCATCAAAACTTCTACAGGTTTAAATGCCTCAGACCTTTTGCCGTATAAGTCAGTGGAGATAAAGTCCGAGGGGAGGTCTGCGAGTGTGTAAAGCTCCACAGTCAGCCCCCTAGTTTCTAACGCCTGTAGGTAATGATGGGCGACATCTAGTGCCCGGCTTTTGGGGCGATTTGTACCGCAAACAATGGTAATCATGCCCATACATAAGTGTGTTTTCCCCTTTTTGGTTCCGCCACCTGAATGTTAGTGGATTGTTACCGAATTGTGTTGCAATTTAGCCACGTTTAACGCTTTCATGTATGGTTCAACGCATTGTTCGGCTCGAGTTTGACCCTGCCAAAGTAGCAGAGTTCAAACAGTTATTTGCAGATGTGCGGGATAAGGTACGCACCTTTGCTGGCTGCAGAGCCATGGCATTGTACCAGGATGAAGAAAGCGCCAGCGTGCTTTACACCGTGAGTGACTGGGACAGTGCCGATGCTCTGGAGGCTTACCGCCATAGCGAACTCTTTGCCAGCACTTGGGCGCGCATGCGCGTGCTCTTCAATGGCCGGCCACAGGCATTTACCATCAAGCTGCTGGAGCGGGTTGAGGCTTAGTGGTTTTTCTAAGGTTCTTTTATTTCGAGGGGTTGGGGTAGCTGCCAGCTTACGCGGCAGTTCTCATTTTTATACACAGTAAGCCGCACGATAAAGCGACCTGCTTTTTTGTAACGTTTGGTAGGGCTGTGCTCGGTACTCCGTGTACCATCGCCGAAATCCCATACCCACCGGTCTGGTGTACTACTGTCTGAGCTTTCGTCAGCCGCTGGTAAAAACTGTAATGCTTGACCTACAATAACCTCTGTCTGGTCATCGCGCACACTGAACTTTGCAAGCAGTGTGCTGCAAGGCTGCTCAGTTACTTTAACCAGCCAGTAGTCCTGCTTGCGTTTTTCGCCAGAGATGAACCGATTCTCCTTGGTGCCCAGGGCGTAAAATACACTTGGCGCAAATTCCATAACATCAGCCCCCGTTTCATTAAATGGGCCACCATAGCCCTGCTGCCAGATCAGGTTTCCACTAGCATCCAGCCGGAGCAGCCATACATCCTGCCCGCCTTTGAAGTATGGTGTTTTTCCATTTTCATAGTATGCGGTGCCAACCGCAATGACACCGTGGTCGCTGCATTCTGCAATACTGCTTAGGCTTTCCTGGCCGTAATCTCCATATGTCTTGCTAAAAATCATTTCCCCATTTGCGTTTAGGCGTAGCAGCCAGAACTGACTGCCCATACCGGCCTCAGTGCTGCTACCTGCCAGCATTGCGCCACCGTCGTATGTGCTGATAACTCTTGCAACGGTGTAGCTGCCTGCCTGCCTGTATGTGTATCGCCACAGTACAGTTCCCCATTCATCTGTGCGAAGTACGAAAGGAGCCCCAGCTGGGGTACCCTCCCAGTCCGTGCTATGCGTAATGCCAGCCAGCAAATAGCCACCAGTTCCGGTTTGGGCCATCGTGGAAATCCATTCTACACTACTGCCGCCATATAGCTGGTAGCGCAACGGCTGACCTTGTGCAGCATAGCGTGCAAATAGGCAGTTGCTTTCTGTCTGACTTCCAGTGGGGCTTATAGGGGGATCGCTGCTCCAGCTATACCCTGCTATGGTGCAGCCAGCCCCAGCACTGGCGGTTACTGCATAGGCAACATCGGCCTCACTGCCGCCCAGCATGCGCTCCCAGAGATGGGCACCTGTTGAAGTATGCAGCTTTGCCAGATAGGCATTCACTTGGGGCCGTAGTACATCTTGCTTTCCATGCACAGGGGTGTGCTGTATACCGGTTACAAAAAGTGAAGTGTCAGCCCAAGCGCCATCCGTGAGCTGGATTCCGGGAGCCAGCGTTTTAGACCATCGCTGGGTATTTGTAAGCGGGTCAATGCAAATGAGATTCCCTGAGGTACTGAATGGAACATTTCCGCCTTCAGGCAGAAGGTTTCCCACAAGTATCAGGCTGCGATCTGTACCTTTCAGGAGCCGTACTGCGGTTTCGTTTTCAGCAGAACCATAAAAAGCCTGCCGCTCCAGCGTTGGGTAGCTTTGCGCATGCAAGTAACCTGCATGCAATAGTGTGAAACACACTAGTAACAAAGCCTGCATACCCGCTACAGCCACCGCAAACAAAAATCCCCCAGCCTGGGGGATTGTATCATGCAAAAATTTTAGCACTTCAGGCAGGTATTTTCTTCAGTGCTTTCGCCACAGTTACACCTATCTCGGCAGGGCTTTCTACTACGTGTATGCCACAGTCTGCCATCACGCGCATTTTTTCGGAAGCGGTACCTTTGCCGCCACTTATGATGGCGCCCGCATGGCCCATGCGCCGTCCGGGCGGTGCCGTCTGGCCAGCAATGAATCCAATCACGGGTTTCTTCACGTTGCCCTTGATCCATTCAGCTGCAATTTCCTCGTTGTTGCCCCCTATCTCGCCAATCAGCACAATGGCTTCGGTCTTGGGGTCGTCGTTAAATAATTTAATGATGTCCAGGTGGGGGCTGCCAATGATGGGGTCGCCACCAATGCCCACGCAGGTGCTTTGGCCCAGCCCCTGTTTGGTTACCTGATCTACTGCCTCATAGGTAAGTGTGCCGCTACGACTCACTATGCCTACAGTACCCGGGCGGTGTATAAAGCCTGGCATGATGCCCAGTTTGCATTCGCCGGGTGTAATTACACCTGGGCAGTTCGGGCCTATCATGCGAATGCCCCGCTCATTCAAATATGCTTTTACATACACCATGTCTTTGGTTGGGATGCCCTCGGTGATGGTAACGATGAGCGTAACACCGCTATCAGCTGCTTCCAGTATGGCATCTGGCGCAAAGGCCGGTGGCACAAAAATGATGCTTGTATCAGCACCGGTAGCCTCTACAGCTTCGCGCATGGTATTGAAAACGGGCCTGGCCAGGTACTGAGTACCGCCTTTGCCTGGCGTTACACCACCTACCACCTGGGTGCCGTAGTCTATCATTTGTCCTGCGTGAAAGCTGCCCTCGCCGCCCGTAAATCCCTGCACCAGTACCTTAGTATGTTTGCCTACAAGAATGCTCATGAGTATTTTTTTTGTGTGCACTAAGCTACGAAAATTTCAGTGCGACATTTTGCAGCATAAGATTTGCTAACGCGTTGGCAGTGAACTGCTTTGTTGGCTAAATAGCATTATGAAATGGGTAACAGGTGTGGTTTCTTTTGTACTACTGGGCATGCAAACCCTGTATGCGCAGCGCCCTGATACTAACCGGCTTGTGCAGGCACTGCAAACCTGGCAGCAGAAGCTGGATATACCCGGCATGGCAGTATTGCTTATGCAGGAAGACAGTGTTCTGCTACAGGCTGCTTATGGCTATGCGAACCGTGAAACGCGAGAACCCCTCACAGTGCAGCATGCATTCCCGCTCGCCAGCATAACCAAAACCTTTGCTGCGGCACTGGCTGTAAAAGCAGAAGCGGAAGGCAAATTAAAACTCACTGACAAGCTGGTGCAATGGCTGCCCGCCCATGAGGGAGCCATAGATCCACGCATAGAACTGCGCCATGTACTAGGGCAGTGCAGTGAGCATGTGCCTGGCGCATTCTTCAACTATACAGGCCGCTTTGGTTGGATTACGCCGGTGTTAGAGAAAGCATACGGCAAGCCATTTCCCCAGCTTATAGAAGAAAATTTTATTCTGGCGCTAGGCATGCAGCACACGCAGCCACACTTGGGGCGGAAAGGATATGAAGCAGAGTGGGGTAGGGTAGTACAGGGGTATGCGCCGCGTATAGACACCACGCTTAAAAGAGTAACGCATGTACCTGCACGCTGGGGAGATAGCACGCTTACTGCAAACTACGGCATGGTGAGCACGGTAGGCGATATGGCGAAATATGTTACCGCGCTTAACACTGGCAAGGTGGTACCGCTAACTTCTTTAAAAAAACTCTATACCGCGCAGCGCGACCTTAAGGGCAGGCCGCTGCCGATGGCCATGGCCTGGTACAATGAGCAATACCTGGGTTACAATGTGGTATGGAGCTACGGCCAACTTGGCAATGTGGGGACCATGCTGGTGCAGATACCCGAATTGAAGCTGGCGCTGATTGTGCTAGCTAACTCTGCCGCATTGAATGACCCCTTTAGGCCACTGGAGGGCACAGGCAGGTTTTCACCCATCTGGCAGCAGTTGGTTCAGTGCCTGCCCATACCTGCTAAAGTGACTCCTGAGCGCGAGGCAATGCGTGGTGTGTCTATTGGGCTGCACCACTTGTATACAGGGGCGGGTGACAGTGCCTATGCTTCGGCTAGGAATGCCTATAGCAAATATCAGGTTTTGAAGCGCTCAGATGCAGTTATGCTTTTCTGGCTGACACAGCGAAGTAAGGATGCGAAGCTTAACAAACTTGCAACAAGTGTGGCAAGAGAGATAGTCAGAAAATATCCCTACCACCCTAAGGTGATATATTACACGGGCAATTTCTATCTCAGAAACAATCAATCCAAACTTGTACAGAAACAGGCCAAACGCATAGATGCCTGGCAGAACATACAAATGAACTACTTTGCTACCGGGTGCTATTTGGTAGCCGCCGAGGCATATGCTCAGAAAGACCCGGCACGGGCTGCGCGCTACTTGAAACTGGTATTAGAGAAAAGTAAATATGAGGATCAGTTAATCGAGGCTAAAATAATTCTAAACAAGATGAATTAATGACTATAATTGATAAAGCTTCACTAATTTATCATCAATTTTATATTCTAAAGCTTTAGCAAGAAGCAAATACCTTTTTGCATTTTTTGTTTTATTTAAATAATGATAGGATAAGCCAACATGATAATAGCACTCTGATAAATATCTACTTTTTTTAGCTTTGTATTTTTTTGCTGCTTCCAAGTAATTTTTTGCAGAGAGAGAATAGTCAATCAAATAGTAATGATAGATATGAGCATTGCCGTAATAACCTTCGGGTTCATTTGAATCTATTCTTAAAACTTCTTTATAGTATGCTAGAGCCTCTGTGTATTTTTTTTGCAACTGGCAAATCACCCCCAAGTTTAATCGAGCCGCAGTCCCTTTTGGGTACTTTTTGATTGAAAGCTTATAACAATAAACCGCACTATCTAGTTTTCCAAGTCGTCTAAAAGTCAGACCAAGATTGTCTATCGCATCAATAAAATTACTGTCTAGGTTTACGCAGGCTTTGTAATAATTAGCTGCATGATTATAAGACTTTGACTCAAAAGATTTTTTACCGAATGTATAAAGTCTTTCAATTGTTGAGTCTCTTCTACCCGAGTATCTTGGGACAGTTACTACGATTTGACTTATTAGTTGTAAAGGAAGCAAAAACGCTGCTAGAATAAATAGCCGCATATTTATGTTGAATATTTTATCCTTGGCTCTGTAAAAGAGCCAAGGATAAAACTTAAAATCACACTTTCTCAATAACAATAGCCGACGCACCACCGCCACCATTGCAGATGCCGATACAGCCATAATTCTTGTTTTCCTGATGCAATGCATTTACAAGTGTTACAACTATCCGGCTGCCGCTGCTACCTACAGGGTGGCCCAGGCTTACGCCGCCACCGTAAATGTTCAGTAGGGCAGGGTCTATGTCCAGCAGTTTGGCGTTGCCTTGTGCTACCACACTAAAGGCCTCATTAATTTCCCACAGGTCTATTTGCTGCTTGGTCATTCCGCCACGCTTTAAGGCTACAGGTATCGCTTCTGAGGGGGCTATGGTGAACCAGTCGGGTTCCAGCGCGGCATCACCAAAGCTTACAATGCGCGCCAGGGGCTTCAGCCCATGATTTTTCACGGCTTCTTCTGATGCCAGCACCACTGCCGATGCGCCATCATTTATTTTGCTGGCGTTTGCAGCGGTAACCGTGCCTTTTCCCTCTTTGTCAGGAAAGGCGGGCTTTAGGGTGGGTATTTTATCATACATCACTTTACTCGGCTCTTCATCCGTATCTACTGAAACCTCCCCTTTGCGGCTTTTCACTTTCACTGCCACAATTTCGTTTGCAAACTTCCCGCCCTTTTGGGCTTTTTCAGCGCGGTGGTAGCTTTCTACGGCATAGGCATCTTGGCTCTCACGTGTAAAGTTGTGTTTGGCTGCCAGCAGCTCGGCTGCAGTACCCATCATGTAGCGTTTGAAGGGGTCTTGCAGCGCATCACGTACGATTGCATCCAGTATTTCATGGTTGCCATAGCGGTTACCGGTGCGGTGGTTGGGCAGGTAGAAAGGTGCCTGGCTCATGCTCTCCATGCCACCAGCTACTGTGATGTGCATGTCACCGATACGTATTTGGTTTGCGGCGAACATGATACTCTTGGCACCACTGGCACATACTTTATTAACGGTAGTGCAGGGCACTGTAGCGGGTAAGCCCGCTGCCAACGCTACCTGGGTAGCAGGCGCCTGGCCAAGGTTAGCTTGCAGCACAGAGCCGAAGAACAATTCTTCTACAAGTTTGGGGTCCACCTTTGCGTGTTCTAATGCAGCACGAAGGGCAGTCGCTCCCAGTTCAAGGGCACCTACATCAGCTAAGGCTCCAAGAAAGGCACCTACGGGGGTGCGCTTGGCACCTACTATGTAAACAGCTTGATTCATATACAATAGAAAAAGTTAAATGCGGGGAATGTGTTTTGCTGGGTAAAAACTGGGAACGCAATCCCAAATTTTATGAGACAAATATAAAGGCAAAGCAATATAACTCACCGCAGGCAAACCCCACCCGGTTATTCCTGCCTTTGAAGGAGGTTTGGATAGCATACACTATATTTGAACGTAAGTAGTTGACACTAAAGGGTAAACTGAATTTAGTTTTACTGCTGCTAATACCCAAACACCCTGCACGTGGCCACCCCAGAAAAACCCGCTTTACCCAAGACTAACATTTGGGGCCGCATTCTGGAAAGGTTTGAGCAAAATCAGATGTTGGGCCGCCTGCTCATCGTTATCGTATTTGTACTTGCCACTACACTGATACTGCCACGCGTGAATGTGCAGACTTTTCGCTACGAGACTGGCCGAGAGTGGCCCGGAGCAGACCTAAGCGCGCCTTTCGACTTTGCCATACGAAAGCGTGACGCCGACTTGCGCCGCGAAGTGCAGCAGGCGCGCAGTAGTGTGCCTGAGCCCTATCTGCTGGATGCTGCCACCGTGCCACAAGTAGAAAGAAACGTGGATGCCTACTTTGCGAAGTATAGACAGATGGTAGTGCGCTTACGTAAAAATGTAAACCCCGCTAGCGACAGCAACGAGGCTGTGATAAATGCAGTATTGCGGTCCTTGCCTCCAGGCATGGAGCCAGCAGACCTCAAGGCGCTTGCCCAAAACCCAACTTACATTGAAAGGGCACAGCAGGCCGCCCGCGCACTCCTTCGCACGGTATACGCTACCGGATACATAGACCGTGAAGTGGCGCAGGTGCGCGGAGTGTTGCTCTCACTGCGTGCAACAGAAGGTAGCGAAACAGTAATTGAGAAGAGGCTGGTGCTGGATGCTACGGGAGTATTGGAAAGAGTGGATGAAGCATGCGAAGGCATGCCGCCTCCGGTTTCGCACATGGTAAAAACTGCATTTGCAGCATACGCCAAACCCAACTACCACTTCAACGCAAAACTATATGAAGAAGACCTGGCTGCCGCCGAAGCTGCCATTTCTCCCTACTTTGGCAAAGTGCAGGCAGGCGAGCTTATCGTAGAGCACGGCCAGCGTATTACACCTGAAATTGCTGACAAGGCATTTAGCCTTGAGCTGCAGCGGAACCAGCATGCGGGGGCATCAGCTACGCTACTGGTAGTTTTAGGGCAGATGGTATGTGTTGGCATCATAACCTGGATAACCATCGCCTTTTTGCGCTACAACCGCAGGGAAGTGTACGGCAACAACCGTAAAACGGCACTGCTCTTTTTCGTTTTTTTTCTGGTAACCCTCTTGAATGTTCTTACCCTCCTGATGGGCATCAATCTGGTAGCCAACCCGGGCCTGAACCTATATTATCTGGTGCCCATGAGTATGGCACCCATCATCATTACTGTTTTCTTTGACGATAGGGTGGGGTTCTTTTGCAATGTGGTGATTGCAGTTCTGAGCGGCTTTGTAGTGCAAAACAATTTTGAACTTTTCTTTATTCAGATTTGCGCAGGTACAGTTGCCGTGCAGAATCTTACCATTCTTCGTAAACGCAGCCAGTTTTTTACAACAGCGGGCACCTTATTGCTTACCTATGTTTTGACATACCTGGGCTATAACTTGTATATACAGGGTTCGTTTGCCACCATCAACTATGGGAACTTGGTTTTGTTTCTCATCAATGTACTCTTCACACTGGCCACCTATCCCATTATCTACTTTTTTGAGAAGTTATTCCGCCTCACCAGCGACCTTACCTACATCGAACTGTTGGATACTGACCATCCCCTGCTCAAGGAACTCAGTATTAAAGCCCCCGGTACCTACCAGCATAGCCTTCAAGTGGCCAATATAGCTGAGGCTGTTGCGAATAAAATTGCAGCAAATGCCTTACAGGTGCGTGTAGGGGCATTGTTTCATGACATTGGCAAGGTGTACCAACCCGAATTTTTTACAGAAAACCAGCGCGGCGGATACAACCCCCACGAGCGGTTAAGCCCACAAATGAGTGCAGAAATCATTATAAACCACGTGGCTTATGGCGACGAGCTCGCGCACCAGCACAACCTGCCCGAAGAGATTATTGCATTCATACGTACCCATCATGGCACCAGCCGCGTTGAATCATTTTACCGCAGGCACTTGCATGCCAGCCCAGATGAATCTGGTGTAGAAAACGAGTTTCGGTATAAGGGGCCGTTGCCTACTACCAAAGAAATGGCAATTCTCATGATTTCTGACAGTGCCGAAGCTGCAAGCCGCAGTATGAAAAATCCAACGCCTGAAGAACTTAAAGCGCTCATAGAAAGAATAGTCAGTGATAAAATTAGTGATGGGCAACTGGTGCAGGCGCGCATTACTTTCCGGGATGTGTTTACAATTAAAATGGAAATCCTTAAGATACTGATGAACATTTACCATACACGCGTAGAGTATCCTGACCGTGTGCCGCGTACTTCTACAGTTGATATTTCAGGTTAGTTTAGTAGTATATATGCGTTGGGCAGCTTTAATACTATGTTGCTATGTGGCTTTTCCAGGCATGGCTCAGGCACAGTTTGCCTGCCGCCAGCCAGTAGTTAAGGTCAACGTGGAAGAAGGTACCCCTGCCGAGGCTACCTTTTACATTCGAAATTTATTTCTTGCACCCGTTCCCATTGCTGAAGTAACCGTGGCGTGTGGGGCTGTAGTAAAGCATTACCCAAAAGGTACTGTGCAGCCGGGCCAGACAGTAGCCGTTCAGGTAAGCATGGATACCAAGCGCAGAAAGGGTGCGTTTGCCAAGGAGTTCTGGGTGTATGATCCCATTCGCAGCACGCCCTTGAAGCTGCGGCTGGAAGGCACAGTAATGCCACCTGCTGCAAAACCCATCATTTACCGTGATACGCTAGGGTCACTGGCGTGGGAGGGTGTGCGTATGGCAGTGGGCAGCTTTAAGAGCTACGCACCAGATACTTTTCTGTTCCGCTGCAAGAATATTTCAAAACAATCCGTGCGGCTCAGTACTGTATCACAAGTAGAAAAAGGCTTTTCGGTTGTGTTCGCAGATAGTGTGATTCAGCAAGGTAAAACTACGCAGGTGTACATTGTGTACAAAGCTTATCAATTACGCGACCTTTCAGAACAAGCCTCGCGCCAGCTTCGGGTTCGCATTCCGCTTTTTGCAAATGCTCTACCTTGTACATTACACCTAACGGGGGTGCAGGTGTTGCAACATACAGATAGCCTCTTACGTGCAGCGCCATTTGCGGGTTGGGAGAAAACAGATCTTATAGTGCGCGTAGCGCAGTCGCAAGCTGCGCAGCCAATTACTTACGTTGTACGAAATATAGGTAAGCTTCCGCTCCATTTGCGCTGCCGCGTTCCAGCGGGAGATGTGGTGGAAGTGCTTACCCCTATAGTGACAGTTTTGCCAGGTGCAACTGGCGTAGTTGCTATCAGGCTAGCGAAGCATCGAGCAATATCCGCCTTGCACCGAACAGTTACGGTAGAGCAGAACGACCCCAGAACGCCAGTACAGGTTTTACACCTGCATACGGGGTTATAACACCTTATGACAGTTTGGCGCTACCAAGCAACTGGCGCGTGGTTTGTCATGTAAGCTGCGTATCTTTGTGTCTTGTATCAGCAGCTATGTAGGCTTTCAATACGTAAATCACGAAATGGGGATGTACGGACTTGACGGGTTGTGCTAGCGGTTGGTAAGCATGCAGCGCGGGGTAGGTACGGCGCTTAAATCTCGGCCTGCAAGCCTTAACTGGCGAAAACAATTATGCTCTGGCTGCCTAACGATACGTTAGTCTAGCTGGATGTCGCTCGGTGGGCCCGGTTATCAGCCTGCCTCTGCGGCACCATCAATGGTAACCTCGGCTGCGTAAGTCTGTGTCGCAGTTTAAACTTTACAGGCTGGCGTTGTAGTATTTGGCCCGTTTAGAGCTACACCGTGAGACCCCCCAAAGCGAGCTAAGCATGTAGAAGGCCAATTGACAGTCTTCGCCGGACGGGGGTTCAACTCCCCCCATCTCCACAAAAGCGAAAACCCCTCAACAACTGTTGAGGGGTTTTCGCTTTTGTGCTATCAAGAGTTTACTTAACAACTATCACCTTCACATTCTGTCCGAGGCCATCACTTGTACTCAGTCGTGCAATATACACGCCACTACCTAAAGACTCAGTTGAAAAGGGATGTTCATTGCTGCCTTTATCTTTGCGGCCTAGCGACGTAGTAAGTATGTTTTGTCCATCTGGGCCAAATACAGACAAGGTTACTTCGGCTGGTTTTGGCAGATTGTAATAAAATGTTGTAAATGTATTGGCAGGGTTGGGCCAGTTGCGAACCTGGAAATAGCTACCATCCGATAGCGGCTCATTCACAGAAGTAGAAACACTTGTATTGGCAGAATAAGCACCATTGCCATGCGTTGCCGCTACTACTAAGCCATCTTTGCCTCGTGTTACAACCATGTGAACCGGAATGTTGCCAATAGTAGAAGCGCCTTCCTGTGCCCATACAGTACTCATTCCATTAAGACTTGTAGTACTGTACAGACCAGTTGAAGTACCCACGTAATACTCTGATGTAGTCGGTGTCAACGTTGCAATAGCAAGCCAGCCAATTGCGGGTCCATTGCCAGTACCGTCAGGATTCTGCTCTAAGTTGCCAGACACAGCAGTCCAGCTTGTGCCGGCGTTCGTTGTATGAAATATGCTTTGTGTATTGTAGTTGGAAAAAACGGCAAACAAATTATCTGCATTATTGGGGTCCACAGCTATACAGCGAATAGTGCCTGTAGCTGGCCATCCCATGCCAGAAGTACCTGTAATTTCAATACCCGTAGGCTGGCCAGTATGGGCATTATCCATTCTGAAAATCCTGCCAGTATTTGTGCCGTAATAAATACGGTTACCTGGATTCAATTTTGATGTAGTTATAGACCTGATACGGGTAGAGCCAGATTGAATTGTCCCAGTTAACTCTTGCCAGTTTACGCTTGTTGATGAAGAACCACCAACCGGAATACCGCGCAAATCCGAGTTTCTCCAAACACTATTTCCGCCTAGTAAGTATAACAGGCCAGAATTATTCTTGTCTAGAACAAACGGGTTGATAAAAGCATAACCCACAGAACCACCAGGCCGTATGGGGTCTATTTTAGTGTAATTTCCAAAAGTATTATTTGTAACAGATGCACGATACACATTACCACTCTGGGAAGAAATCAAATAGAATTCTTTGTTTCGTGCAATATCGCACCAACTACCATCACCACCAAATATGTCAAGCCAAGGCTCGGTTACTGTGGTACTTTGCCCCAAGAATGTACCATTGTCCTGTGCGCCCCCAACCAGGATCGGGTCGTTTGCAGTTTCAGGGTCAATTGCGATGGTATAGAATTGACGAAGTAAGTGTCCATTCCACTTGTTTGTCCAGAAGGTCAATGTCGCACCAGCTGTTGCGTTGTTTGCAACAGAAACCCCATTATCATTTGCAGAAACAATCTTGTTTGAGTTGTTAGGGAAAAATAGAAGTTCATGTTGGTCAGGGTGGTGGTCAGGCCATAAAAACTCACTAGGGTGATACCCACCTATCCAGCTTGTATTTGCAGTAGTCGCAAACCCGTCGGTAGAACGATACACATTAGTACCCCCTATGAAAACAAGATTGGGGTTTGTTGGTGAAACGCGCACATAAATATCATAGCCCCCTTGGCTATCATACCCCCCAATATCAAAAGAGGCCACATTGTCTGGGAACTGCGTACTGGTAGGAATATTGGCAGACAGATTAACCCATGTTCCTCCGGATCCCGTACCGTCACCAGACACATAAGTATACTTCCATAGGCTGTGATTAACTGTGCCAAATCCAGGGGTATGGGCTAGAAAATAAACTATATTTTCATTAGAAGCCGCAATGCCGCCCACAATTCTCTGATAAGCAGATGGGAAACCGACAGGCGTAATGTTTACCCAGTTAACCCCGTCCGTGGATCTCAATATGCCTGCAGTAGTAGCAGCTACCCCACCATTGCCAACAGATGCTGCTGTGTAATAAAAAACGCCAGTGCTGGATACAGTTATATCAGTTTCTCTACCCGCTTGGTCGTAGATGGTCGTCCAGCTAGTCCCACCATTGGTTGAGCGATACAACCCTGTGTATGTTGCAGCTAAAACATGATCTTCGCCAGCTGGAGCTATAGGGTTGGTAACTACACGAAATACAAACTGGAAACTACTTGTAAAAGATGTTATATTAGAAACTGTTGTGCTGGTAAGCTGAGACCATGTCAAACCGTTGTCTATAGATTTAAATACCCCGTTACCATTGTAAGACGCTCCAGCCACTCCAGCAGAATTGCCAATGTATTCTCCAGTTCCATAGTACCAGATGTTTCGCTTACCGGTGCGCACGTCTTGTGCTATGCTGGTACAGCTTTGCAGCACATTGGGCTGCGTAACCTTGGCCCAGCTTGTGCCACCATTAGTGGTGCGCCACATACCACCAGAGACACCCCCTGCCAGGATCGTGTTATCTGTATTGTCGGCAATATCAAATGCTAACGCACGCACTCTTCCAGAACTATTCCAAGGTCCACGTGCATTCCAAGATAGATTGTTATCTCGTTTGCCGTTCACTAACTGAAGGCTTTCACGGCTTGGCAGAGTTTGGGCAAAAGCGATTTCTTTGGCGCAGATGCCTTCCGGAATCCTCCCAGTTCTCGGGTCAGCATACATTTCTATTTCCCATTCTACCCGGCTCTGTTGCCCACCTTCTAGCACATTGGATGGCTTTGCTCCATTTTCGGCTAAAGCAGAAGCTTTTGGGCGATTGCTAACAGTAAGCTTTGCTTTGTGTGAGGGGGCCCACAACATCAGCCCTAGCAGGCCAACAAGCAAAACACCCCTAAGGGCATAAAGAGAGTACATTTGACGCATGCGAAATTGTTTATAAGACGACAAATTTACTTTTTTATGTAATAGTATGCCATAAGTGTAGGGCTATTATTTGTCGTCATATCGGTACTTATTTCACGCATCCCTTCTACGTCAGCAGTAAAGATATCACCGACTACCAGCCCGGCTAGCTGCAAATTAGAACCTTGCTTAAGTTTTTTGGTTGGCGAAAGGCTATGCATAAAATACACCACGACTGGCGCTTCTGTTATTATATTGTCATCAAACCCAGCGCCTAACTGAACAATTCGTAATATTTTTACAGTAGCGAAGCAGGGATCTGAGTTGCAAGGGTAACTCTTTGCGTAAGCAGGTGGTGTTTGAAGCACGTGTAAAACTTGCGCCTCTATTAGCGCATGGCCTGGCGATACACTACTAGGCGGAACAATAGGCTTGGAAATAGCACCCTCCTGAATCATAGTTGAGTTTTGAGCCTGACGTACTTTGCTTGACGTTTTGCTGTTATGGCAACTCAGCAAACATATTAGAAAAACAATAATTAGCCAACGGAAATTCATGAGAGCGGGTATCCGTAAAGTAATGTTACGGAACATCCAAAAGTAAATATATCATCTAATCCACAACTATGAGAGAGTAGCTATTTCTGAACCCCTGCGATTACTTTTTTTATTATTGCCTACAGCCCCCCATCCACCCCACCCGTCACCCGTTGCCACTCCAGCTTTGCGCCCAGGTAGGTGTAGAGCGCCGTCAGGTAGTTGGTTTGGGTTTGTTGCAGGCTGGTTTCTGCATCCAGGGCTTCCTGCGTAAGGGCGCGGCCTTCTGCCAGGCGTAGCTTGACTACCCGCACATTTTCTTCTGCCAGCCGCACATTGTCCAGCTGGATTTTAAGGCCGGTAAAAGCATCATCCAGATCCAGCCGAGCCTTGTGCTGTTCATAATTTATCTGCTGCGCCAGCGCGGTTAGCGTTTGCTGGTTCTTCTGTGCCCGTAATTTGTTCTGCTGTATTTTGGCGCTTTTATCAAGACCGTCAAAGATGGGAATACTCGCCTGCAGGCCCACATAACTATATCCTGCCCACCGGCGTTGTAGGTCAAAGAAAGAGGCATCATTGGCATACCCAAGAGCTGCCAGATAGCCTACCAGATTTACCGTAGGCAGGTAGCGGCGCTGCTCTTCTTTTACAGCGGCTAGGTTTAACCTGCGCTGGACGTCTTCAGTTTTATATTCAACCCGTTGCATAGCATCGGGCTTCTGGCTCGCCCAGCTAGTGGCAGCAGGTTGACCAGTTAGTGCCACTAATGTGGATGTAAGTTGTGTGGATTCTAGGGCAGTATCATCCAGCCCTATTTGCGTAGCAAGAAATGATTTTGATATCGCCACATTTTTAATAGCTGATTGAAGAGCCAGCTTGGCATTGCTTAAGTTCAGATAGGCACGGGTCACGTCGGTCTCTAGTGCGCGGTCACTTTCACGACGTGCTCTTATATCCGCATATAGTTTCTCATTTCTTTGCACATCTTTTTCAGCAAACTGAAGTTGCGCCTCGCTAAGCAGTGCACTATAATATGCGCGTGTTACATTTAGCGTCAAATCTATCCGGCTACGCTCTGTGGCTGTAGCCGCGCTCTCCACACTCAGCTTTCTGCTCTGGAGTGTAGCCCATGCATTTCCATCATAGAGGGGTATTGTCGCAGTAATACCAGCACTGCCATTATAGTTCGTGCCCTGCCTAAAGAGTACAAAATCCTGACCAGGGTTACCCGCAGCAGCGCCGGGTAGCACAAACGGCTGTAGCACCAGATTGTTTCGTAAATCTAAAGCCCCAGTTACAGTTGGCAGCAGCCTGCTTCGCCCTTGTCGAACACCTTGCTGTGTAATGCGTTGTTCTACGAGCGCGTTCTGGTAGGTAGATTGCTTCTCCTGTGCAATCTTGAGCGCTTCTGGAAGGCTAATGCCAGTTAGCTTGTCTTGCGCTGCAAGCCGCAACTGGCATGAAACCAGTAAGAATAGAAATATGTATTGTTTCATAACTGCGTATCTATAAAGAACTATTAACCCCTAAACACCATTGCTGGCTCTACGCTGTTGATGCGACGGATGGCAAACACAGCGCCCGTAAAACAAATAGCAAATGTTACAATAAAGAATACTGCACGTAGCGGCCAGTTGAAATGAAATATGGTTCCGGCGTTACTGATACCAGCCCTAAAGGCTTCCACCAGCGAATAGCCAATTGTAAAACCAATGAGTGCGAACATTCCAGCTTGTAGCAAAATAAGACGTGTAATGTAACCATTGCTTGCACCGATGGCTTTCAGCGTGCCATAGTCGCGTATGCGGTCTAGCGCGGCTGAGTATAGCGTGAGGCCGATAATGATGGTTCCTGAAAGCACAGCAAAGATTAGTAGCGTTCCAATACTAATAGCTATACCTGTTGTGGCCAATACCGTTTGTTTGGTAATTACGGCAAATTCGGGCCGTGTCCATGCACGCACACCAAATAAGGTTTTGTTAATACTTTCTTTCACCACATTTACATCAGCACCTGGAGTCACATCCACCAGGATGGCGCTCACTTTATCGAGTGAGTAATTGCCCAGGTAGCGGGCCCTTTCCAGCGTAGTATACATTACTACGCCCCCAAACCCACGTACACCTTTGCTACGGGCCGCGATGTAAGCGCGTTTCCCATTCAATTCAAAAACAGTGCCTAGTGAGGAATTTGCCAATGCTGGACTGTCATACACATCACTGCTCACAGCACCTTCAGGGATCAAGTCCGTATAGGTGCCTTCATACAACAGCTTGCTGGGCGGCCCCATCTTAAATTGCGGCGCGTCAGACCCCACAATCTGTACCGCAGCAGAGCGCCCATCAGCAAAGCGTGCACTCCCGCCTGTTATCACTACCGGGTACACTTTTGCCACGCCAGGTATGGAGGCCAATTGGCGGGCATTGCGTACATCTATCGGTGTCAGTGCATTCGCATTGGTCGTTCGGTTATCTACTACCCATAGGTCCCCGCTGCTATTGTCTGCCAGCGAGCCCATGGCATTCAGTAGGAAAAGGAAGATACCCGTTTGCTGCCCTATCAGAAACGTGCTGATAATGATGCCAAACAGCGCACCTATACTCTTGGCTTTGTCGTATTTAATGAAACTAAAGGCTGTGCTGAACATAGCTGGGGCGGCTTATTTCTTTAGAAAGATTACACACTCCACACGCGCGTTATACAGCAGCCCCTCAGCATTTTCCAGCCGTATGCGCACTTCACGCACACGCCTGTCTTCCTGCTCGCCAGCAAGCCCGCTGAACAGCGACTTCTTTTTTAGCTGCGCCGCAGTGTATATCACGGTTCCTACAGCCAGCGTATCCGTGCCGCCCTGCGGGCGCACATAGGCACGCAGCCCAGGTGCTACCTTGCCAGAAAAAAGCTCATCTACTTCACACAGCGCCGTTATCGCGCCTTCGGGTGCAAACTCCGCATAGGCCTGGTTCTGGCTTACTGCGCTGCCTGGTTTGGCATCCAGTTGTAAAATTTTACCTGCAGTGGGAGCGCGTAAAAAGCGGCGTTCATACTCTGCTTCATTCACCCGTGTGTCGGCCTGTAGTTCCAGCAGTTTGCTTTCACTGGCCTTTACCTGGCTTTGCAGCCTTGCCACGTCTTTGTCTGAAGCCAACATATCTGTCTCGGCATTGTCCAGCGTTTGGCGCGTCTCAGCCCCACCTTCAAACAGCTTCTTTGTCCGCTCATACGTTCGGCGCAAGTTGGTTGTTTTGATGTTCGCATTCTCCAGTTGTGCCTTGTCGGTAGTAATCTGATTCTGCTGCGTGGCAAGCTTTGCGCGCAGTTGGTTCACCTTCGCCAGCTCCACATCGTTATTCATCTCCGCTAAAACCTGGCCAGCAGCTACGCGGTCACCCTCTTTTGCATACAGTTTTTTTACCACGCCCGCTACCTCAGTTGCCAGCGATGCTATCTTGGCTTCAGGCTCTATTCGGCCTACAGCAATTATTTTTTCAGGGGCTTCAGCTTTGCTTAGGCTTGTATTTGCAGCAGCTTCTTTACCCGCCTCAGGCCCACCCTCAGCTTTGTCTTCCTTTTTACCGCAGCTCACGAGCAGTAGCAGTAGCAAAGTGTACAGTAAGTTTTTCATATCAGTTGGTTCAATATTTTTTAAGATGTGGGGTATCGTTTAGTGTAGTAGGTCGTCTGCAGGAGGGGTGTTACTTACCGTTCCGTCGTTTACATACACAATCCTGTCAGCATAGGGTCGCAGGCGCATGTCGTGTGTTACTACAGCCACGGCTTTTCCTGCTTGGGCCAGGCTCTTTATCTCTGTCATTACAATATCCACGCTGCGAATGTCCAGGCTGGCAGTAGGCTCATCGCAGAGCATGAGCGGCGGGTTGCTCACCAGTGCCCGCGCGATACAGATGCGCTGCTGCTGGCCTCCACTGAGTTGCTTGGGAAGCAGCTTGCGTCGGTCGCTCATGTTCACCATTTCTATCGCAGCATGCGCACGTTTGCGTGCTTCGGCATAAGCCACGCCCTGTAAGCGAAGTGGCATCATCACGTTTTCTTCGGCTGTAAGCGGGGCTATCAGGTTAAAATTCTGAAACACAAAACCAATACTCCTCAGCCTAAGCTCAGCCAGTTCCTTTTCTTTCAGTTTAGTAGTGTTTTCACCCGTTACCACCACCTCGCCGCTCGTAGGGTATATCACACACCCCAGTAGCGAGAGCAGCGTAGTCTTGCCAGAACCTGAGGGGCCAATAATCAACACCAGCTCACCCGTGCGAATCTGAAAATCAGACGGCAGCAGTGCATTAATTATCTGGTCGCCAACCTTATAGGTCTTGCTGGCTTGGCGGGTTTCAGCTACTATGGAGGACATGGGCAGTGGTAACGGCACAAAAGTGATACAATTTTGTATTACTTGTCAAGCTTTTTATTACGAAATTGTATTAAATTTGTGTCAAGCAAACAGGAAGCAATATGTGGCCTAAAAAGTATGACGGCCTGAAGCAGTTAATCGAAGCCTGGGAAAGCTTTGAAAATCAACACCCTACAGGTGACTTGCAGGCCTTTGCCCGTCACGTATTGCAGCAAGACACCCTACAAACCCCGTCAGACGCAGAATTGTTCAGCGTGCCCACCCTTGCAGAAGTTGATCCCGCAATTGCGCTTCACCAAAAAACCCAGTTTCAATACGCCAAAGAAAACACCATCGCATACGAGCCGCCGCTCGAAGGGGTGGTAGGCTACCTGCTGGGTAAACTGATGCGAATCATTCGGCAAGACGCACGCGAGCTGTTGCAGAAAACCGGCATTGGCAGCTATGATGAGTTCAGTCTTTTGGCCACGATACATACGTTAGGTAACACCACCCGCGCTGAGGTATGTGCCGAAAATACCATGGAGCCCACTACGGGCGGCGAAATCATCAAGCGCTTTATTAAGGCAGGCTGGGCCGAAGAAGCGCAGAGCCCCGCAGACCGCCGCGCCAAGCACATCCGCCTCACCCCACTGGGCGTGCAGACTGCTTTTGCCTGCTACCATGAAATGTGGCGAATGTCTTCGCACCTGCTCACGCCGCTATCCACCCCCCAGCGGCAGCAGCTTCTAGGCATGCTGCAGAAAATGGTGCTGCATCACCGTGAGGGTAGTAATAAAGTGTAAGTAAGCGTGCGTAGCTTACGCCACTATGTTTCCTATCCAGCCGCCACCCACCACGTCATCACCCTCATAAAACACGGCGCTCTGTCCGGGCGTAATGCTCTTGACCGGCCCTGCGAATAGCACCTCAGCTGAGCTCGCCCCAGTTTGATACACACGGGCAGGGCTACCCGGGTCTTTGTACCGTATCTTGGTCTCGGTGTCTATACCTTCTGTTGGCAGCTCGGCATATTTCACAAGGCTCATGCCACGCACCGTAAACCTTGTGTTGAACAAATCCTCTTCCGTCCCAATCACCACGGTATTTGTCTCCGGCCGTATGGCCGTCACATAAAACGGCTTGCCAAATGCCGGTAGCCCTTTGCGCTGGCCTATGGTGTAAAAGGGGTAGCCGCTGTGCTGGCCCACCACCGTGCCATCTGCCGTCACCAGTTCACCGCCGTCTAGCTTTTCCAGCCCTTCCACATTGCGTTTCAAGAAGCCGCGGTAGTCGTTGTCCGGCACAAAGCATATCTCGTAGCTCTCGGGTTTTTTGGCCAATGCCTCAAAGCCCATGTCCATCGCCATTTGCCGAATTTGCTTTTTCTCAAAACCGCCTACAGGGAATATAGTCCGGCTCAGGCATTGTTGCGTTACACCCCAGAGCACATAGCTCTGGTCTTTCCAGGCATCGTGCCCGCGGCTGATCACATAGCGGCCGTCCAGCGCGCGCACCTGCGCGTAGTGGCCGGTGGCTATCTGCCCGCAGTCCATACGGTCTGCACGGCGCAGCAGCGCTTCCCACTTGATGTGCGTATTGCACAGCACACAGGGGTTGGGTGTGCGGCCTGCCAGGTATTCTTCTACGAAGTTGTCTATCACATAGTTGCCAAACTCCTCGCGGATGTCAATGATGTAGTGCGCAAAGCCCATGCGCACCGCCATCTCGCGCGCATCATTGATGCTGTCCAGGCTGCAGCAGCCGGTTTCTTTTTTGCTGCCGCCGCTGCTGGCATAGTCCCATGTTTTCATGGTGATGCCTACCACTTCATAGCCTTGTTCGTGAAGCATAGCAGCGGTCACGCTGCTGTCGATGCCGCCGCTCATCGCGACGAGCACCCGTCCGTTTTTGCTCATGCTAGTTGAAAGTTAGCTGTGTGCTGGGGTAAATTGTGTTGGAGCTAAACGCTGCGCAACACGGGTTATTTCAAAAGTCTTGCAAAAATAGGCATTTTTGAAATGATCGGTGTCAAAGGCCGTCATCGCGAATCTAGAATCATCTTTACAAACCGCAACCCATGGTGCACGCGCCAATACCCAATGCCACGGAAGCCAGAGGCCTACAGTTGCTGCAGCGTGTGGCGCTTGTGATAGACACAGCCTTCACACCCGACACATCGCTGAGCTGGGAACCGAATGGCGGTGAGCGCACCGACAAAAAGGGTAGGGCGCGTACGCTTATCCGCCACCGGCTGGGTACGTCTGCGATGGCGTTTATACGCGAACACGAAGTGCGCACCTATGCAAACCGAACGCCACCGGAAACCTTTGAAACACTCACCCTGCGCACACTGAAACTGGCCGGTGGCACAGCGACCCTCAGCTGGCAGACGGGGCAGCCCACGGAGGCCTACCCTGCTACGCTCCTGCTTACTCTCAGCACAGGTAAACTGAGCCGTTTTGTGCTTACCCCGCTACCCGTTTTAGATGAAATCCATCCGGCAGTGGGCGAAGACCACCTGCTGCAATTGCTCATTGCCTTTACCCTAAAACTGTACCCGCAGCGAGCAGCCAGTGCCCTGCAACCCGAACCGCCCATGCCTGCAATACCTAGCGGGTACGACCGCGTAAACTTTTACACGCTGCATTTCAACAAAGGCATGCAACTGGGCATTTGGCTCTTTGAGCGCATCACCCCAGCCAGCTATGGCCGCCCGGGCGACTACATGAATGCACGCTACCGCTTTGCCATAGCACACCTGCCTGCCGGCTACACCCTGGCCATAAACTGTACACGAGACGGAAGCATAGCGGATGAGGTTACGCTAGAAATATGCTGCGCACAGGATGCTTTCGAAAGGCTGTTAGACGCAGATAAACAGGATTCGCACTAATTTGTGTAACTACAATCTCTCACTGGCATACGCGCTCCAGGTGACAGGCTTGAGATTCACGCTTGCGCTGCTGCGCCGCGTGATGCGGGGGGCATAGACGGATTGCAAATCCGCGCTATCTTGCGTTCTGCATGCCCTTCGGAACATGTCGAACAGCGTCCAATCGTTATACAGAATGAAGCGAATCTTTAGAATTATTTCCATTGTGCTGCTTATTTTATTGGTTGGTTTTGGGCTATTAACCCTTATCTTCTGGAATGTACATTTGGTAGACCAGCCTATAGAATCTGTATCTATAGATAGAGCTAAAAAAGAAAGAGTATTTCTACACCAGTACCGCCCAACCCAAGATACCATTATTCTATCACCCGATTCAAAACTGGTAATAGATGAAGCGTGGGTAGAAAAGAGCCAGGCCTATGCTTTCCCTGTGTTATTTAAGCGCAGAGTGTTTAAGAATTGTGTACGGATTTGTATAATGGCTAGGTGCATTGGCAAGCCCATTTCTTATCTAAGGGGGGAAGATTTTATTACCACATTTTACAGTATTGATTTATTCTACGGTGGGGAGAATTATTGGATGAACCCTTACTATGATCCAATAGACAATCAACCAACTGTGATATGGAATAGTATCTGTGAGAAACCTCCAGAAGATAGGTACGATATTTTAATTTATAAAAGAAACAAGCAAATCGTACCTCATACAGAAAGGTACAAGCCAGAAAATTTTGTGACAAAGTTTGCGCTTGTAAAAATTAATTAGGATGAGATGATGCGTCAACTTTGTTTTCTTGAGTATAAATATTTCCTAATCAACTTGTATTCAAATTCCTTGCTGTACGATGTGTTCTGCAGTGCATGACGGGTGCAAGCAAAACAGGGTTTGACATATTTTCCTAACCGAGAGGAGGACGGTTGAACATCCCCCTGTTTAGCCTTTGCCCGGCAAAGACTAAACTTCCCCTTCAAAGGGGGACATGCGGCTGGCGCCGCGGGTAGCTTAAGCTACGGTAAGGCAAGTAGCTAGGTGCAAAATAGCGGAGACATAGGGTTAGAGTAGAAATAACAAGAATAGCGAACCCGCAACACCAAGTACAGTAACCTGTAACCGAAACATATCTTTGCCTGGATTCTCGTTGTCTTGTGCCCAATACGCTACAAGCGCTATACTGAGTAAAATACTTCCTGAAATAAGCAATGTTTTACCAAATGGGTGGTGCAATGAAGAAAACACAATTCCTATACAGAAAAGGGAAGCTGATAGTCCATTAGCAACACGAATAAAGTAATACTTACTATTTTGGAAAACAATATTGCTTGTCTTCTTGTCTTCAGCAATTCTGCTTTTGGTGTAGGCATCTTGCCAAAATCCCTTTACAAGAAATAAAATGAGCAGCGTTCCAAAAACATAAGAAAAAAATTCAGCTCGAGGCCAATGCAAAATGTTTATTAGAACACTAACAACCGTGATGCAAATAATGAAGGCAATTGTTTTCATTTTGTCGTTATTTTACCACCCCCAACTCTTTCCCCACTTCCGTAAACGCGGCTATCGCTTTATCCAGGTGGTGGGTTTCGTGGGCGGCGCTCATCTGCACCCGTATACGCGCCTGGCCTTTGGCTACTACCGGGTAAAAGAAGCCCACCACATAGATGCCGCGTTCCAGCATCTTGGCGGCAAACTGCTGCGCCACTACGGCATCATACAGCATCACGGGTACGATGGGGTGCACGCCCGCTTTGATGTCAAAACCGGCCGCGGTCATCTTTTCTCTGAAGTATTTGGTGTTGCGCTCCAGTTTGTCGCGCAGTGCCGTGCTGGCGCTGAGCAGCTGCATCACCGCCAGGCCCGCGCCCACTACCGCGGGCGGCAGCGTATTGCTGAACAGATACGGCCGGCTGCGCTGCCGCAGCAGTTCTATGATTTCCTTACGACCCGTAGTAAAGCCGCCGAGCGCACCACCGAGCGCTTTGCCCAGCGTGCCGGTAATGATGTCCACCCGGCCCATCACATTGCAATGTTCTATCGTACCGCGGCCGGTCTTTCCCAGAAAGCCGGTTGCATGGCATTCGTCCACCAGTACCAGCGCTTTATACTTGTCTGCCAGGTCGCAAATTTTGTCTAGCTGCGCGATGGTGCCGTCCATGCTAAAGCAGCCGTCTGTCACGATCATGCGGTGGCGCAGGTGCTGGCTTTTTTGTAGCTGGTCTTCCAGGTCGGCCATGTCGTTGTGCGCGTAGCGCATACGCTCTGCCTTGCACAGCCGCACGCCGTCTATGATGCTGGCGTGGTTCAGCGCATCGCTGATGATGCAATCCTGCTCGTCGAGCAGCGGCTCAAACACGCCGCCGTTGGCATCAAAGCAGGCGGCATACAGGATGGTGTCTTCGGTGCCGAGGAACTTGGCAATTGCCGCCTCCAACTCCTTGTGTATGTCTTGCGTGCCGCAGATAAAGCGCACGCTGCTGAGGCCGAAGCCGTGGCTATCAATGGCAGCTTTGGCAGCGGCGATTACATCGGGGTGGCTGCTAAGGCCCAGGTAGTTGTTGGCGCAGAAATTCAGCACATGGCTGCCATCGGCCAGCGTAATCTCAACGGCCTGCGGGCTGCTGATGATGCGCTCTTTTTTTAACAGGCCGGCGGCCTCTATTTCCTGAAGGGTTTGCTGGAGCTGGGGTTGCAGGGTGGCGTACATGAGTATGGTTTGAACTTATAGCGTGAATGCGTAGAAAAGCATCGTAAGGTTAACTGAATTTTAAGGCAGCGCAAATATACACCTCCCATTTTTTGCAGCACGTGTGCGCGTGCCGAATTGAACCCGATAAAAGCCCTGGGAGTGTCATTTTTCTAAGCGGTAAAGCCTATCTTCGCGGCCAGATTTCAGCACCCATGTAGCCTACCGGCCATCCCCGTCATGATCAGCGTATACGCCCTACAGGAAAAAGTGCTCCAGACGCAAACGCTGGATGAAACCCCCCTGAAGGGCAGCCGGTCATGGATTAACCTGGTAGGACCCACCCACAACGAAATACAGGACCTCAGCGCACACTTTGGCCTGTGGATAGAAACCATAGCCGCCGCGCTGGACCCCGATGAGCGCGCCCGCTTTGAGGTAGAAGAGGGTGTGATGCTCATCCTGCTGCGCCTACCTATCGTGAACGATGACCCGGATAGCGACATCCCCTACATCACGCGGCCGCTGGGCATCATCCTGGTGAATGATGTGGTGATTACGGTGTGCAGCAAGGAGAACTCGGTTATCAGGGATTTCATTGAGCGCAAGGTGAAGCACTTTGACCCGGCGAACCGGTTCAACTTTGTGCTGCAAATTTTTTTCCGCGCCAGCCTGAAGTACCAGCGCTACCTGAAAGAGATAGACCTGCAGGTGAACGACATTGAGTACGAGCTGCAACGCAGCCTGAAAAATGAAGAGCTGCTACGCCTGTTGAACAAAGAGAAGAGCCTGATTTACTTTACCACCAGCCTACGCACAAACCAGGTGATGCTGGAGCGCCTGCGCCGCTCAGGTTTTGCGCGCGCGCTGAATGAAGAAGACGAAGAACTGCTGGAGGAAATCATCATTGACAACCAGCAGGCCATAGAGCAGGCACACATCCAGACGAACATCCTAAACGGCATCATGAGCACGCTGGGCTCGGTAATCAGCAACAACGTGAACAATGTGATGAAACGGCTCACGCAGATTACGATCATGCTCATGATACCCACGCTCATTACCAGCATCTATGGCATGAACGTGCAGTTACCCCTGCAAGACAGCCCCGTGGCATTCGCCATCATTGTGGTGCTATGTGTCGTAGCGGGTGGGGTAGGGTTCGCGGCGTTTACGCTGCCGAAGCGGGGTAGTAAAGGGTAGGGTAGGAGTTTTGTTACATCATTCCGTGTTGCCCCGCTAAGATACAGGCTGTATTTTGCAAGTATTAATTACCCCTCCCATGCTGCGCAAACTCCTCATCGGCTTCGGCGCCTTACTCGGCCTGCTGCTCATCGCCCTTATTGTGCTGCCCATGGTCTTCAAAAAAGACATTGAGGCCAAGCTCAAAACCGAAATCAATAAAAGCCTGAATGCCACCGTAGGCTGGAGCGACCTTAGCCTCACTTTCTTTGCGCACTTCCCCAGCCTCAGCATCACGCTGGATAACCTCACCGTAGTGGGCAAGCAGGAGTTCGCCGCCGATACGCTAGCTGCAATTAAACGATTTGACCTGGCAGTAAACCCTTGGAAAGTGATTTTCGGCGGTGGCGTGGAAATCAAGCACATCTACGTAAACCAGCCCAGCATTTATGCGCACGTGCTGCCCAGCGGCAAAGCCAACTGGGACATTGCCCTGCCCGACAGCGCCAAGCCCGCCACGGCTGACACCAGCAAGAGCACCCTCGCGCTACGGCTGGATAGCTACACCATTCGTGGCGGCCTCATCCGCTACCTCGATGAGCCCGGCAAAATGGCCGCACGCATTGACAACCTGAACCACAGCGGTAGCGGAAATTTTGAAGCCAACATCTTTGACCTCAAAACCAAAACTACCATTGACAAGCTCACGTATGTGATGGACGGCGTGCAGTATGCCCGCGCCCTGCCCGTAAGCGCGGATGTAACGCTAAACATGGACCTGGACAAAAGCCGCTACACATTTAAAGAAAACTGGTTTGAGGTGAACGGCATCAAGCTGGGCTTTGACGGCTGGATAGAGATGCGTGAAAAACCCCGCAGCGAGATAGAAATGGACCTCAAGTTTCAGGCGCTCGAAACGCGCATCAGCGGCCTGCTGGCACTGGTGCCGGGTGTCTATGCCAAAGACATTGAGAAGATAAAGAGCGACGGTAAGCTCTCCTTGCAGGGCACCGTAAAAGGCATTTACACCGAGAAGCAAATGCCCGGCTACAGCGTAAGCCTGCAAATCAAAGACGGCAGCCTGCGCACGCCAGAGGTGCCTGAGCCTGTGCAGAACCTGCAACTGGATGTAACCGTAGCCAATGCGACCGGTCTTGACAAAGACTTAGCAGTGGACCTGAAGCAACTGCACGCAGAGCTGGCGGGCAACGCCTTTGATGTGACGGCCCGTGTGCGTGACATGAAAAACCTGGACTATGCCCTGACCGCCAAGGGCGCGGTGGACTTTGCCAAGCTCACCAAGTTTATCCCAGTGAAGGGCGCTACCATAGCCGGCAAGCTCACCGCGGATGTGCAGAGTGCAGGCCGCGCTGCCGAGATACAGGCCCAGAAATATGACAATGTGAAAGCCAGCGGCAACATCACGCTGCGCGACTTTGCCTACCGCGACCCTGCAAACCTGCCCCAAGGCACCACCATCAAAACTGCCGACTTCACCTTTACGCCACGCGAAGCCAAACTGGCCAACTACCGCGGCACCCTGGGCCGGAGCGATATAGCCCTGGACGGCGCACTCACCAACTACCTGGCTTACGCCCTGGGCAAGGGCACCCTTACAGGCAACCTCACCTTTAGCAGCAACAAATTTGATGTGAATGAGTGGATGAGCAGCACACCCGACAGCACCGCGAAAAAGGACACTACCAAGATGACCGTAGTAGAGGTGCCCGCCAAAATTGACTTCACGCTGCGTGCAGGTATTAAGGAAGTGTTGTATGATAAAATGACACTCACAAACTTTGGCGGGATGGTGATTGTTCGTAACCAGACGCTTACAATTCAGAACGCGGGCTTTGGCGCAATGGGCGGAACCGTGAACATGAATGCTAACTACAACACCCAGAACGCAAAGCGCCCCACTGCGGCCATGGACCTGGATGTGAAGAATCTCTCCATACCGCAGGTAGCCAAGAGTTTTGTTACCGTAAAGCAGATAGCGCCTGTGATGGAGAAAGCCACCGGCACTTTCAATGGCAACATCAAACTTACGACCGCGCTCAAAACTGACATGAGCCCTGAGCTGAACAGCATCAATGCCAATGGCGTGCTGCAGGTGCAGGACTGCAAGATTACCGGCCTGAACACCCTGGAGAAACTGGGCAGCCTGACCAAACTGGCGAACCTGAACAACCTGGAGCTGAAGAATACCCTCATCACATTTGAGATCAAGAACGGCCGCATTTATGTAAAACCCTTTGACATCAAAGCGGGCGAGTATACCATCACTGCCGCGGGCAGCAATGGCTTTGACCAGACGCTGGACTACAACATTGACGTGGACATGCCCGCAGGGCAGGTGGGCCAGATGGCACAGGACTTTGTAGGCAAGCTGCTGGGCACACAGGTAAACCTGCCGCAGCGCATCACGATGGCCTTCAATGTGAGCGGCAACATGAAAAGCCCCGCCATCAAACCGCTCGGCCTGAAGAAAAGCACAGCCGGTGCTGGTACTGCCCCTGCAGCGCCTGCCCCCGCCGCGCCAGCAGCCGATGCCAAACAAAAGGCCGCTGACAAGCTCAAAGAGGAAGCCCAAAAGCTGAAAGAGAAACTCAAGCTGCCTTGGTAGTGCGCGCTAGCTATTCAGAACGTCATGCTGAACTTGTTTCAGCATCTTAAAAGTCCGTCATTCCCGCGAAAGCGGGAATCTATCCTAGCACACAATACAATTCCCAGAAAGCACGGATTACAAATACTTTCTATCTTACATTCGACATGCTCTTCGGAACATGTCGAGTAACGTGTGTTAAAGTTTATACTCACAACAAGTTAAAATACTTATCTAACCAAGCCACTTCAGGAGGCAATAAATCAAGGGCTTATTCACCAACAATATTTACCCTGGTAGTATGAAAGATTTCACTGCTAACTCTCTTCCATTTCCAAGAGGCTTGGAATGGTTTTATAAGAATAAGGTAAAAGGGGATCCATTTTACGATGAGATTTTTCGAGCCGAGAAACAATACGAGGAAACACAGCAGGAGCTGATTAAAGATTTATTAGCCATTGGCATTAAAATAAGGTCTGTATATGATTTAGTTAATGAGAGAGAAAAATCTTATAGTGAGGCAATACCCATACTATTGATGCACTTAGATAAGGAATATGATAAAAGAATCATTGAGGGTATAGTTAGAGCACTAAAGGTTAAAGAAGCAAAGAAATTAAATATTGGAATAGATTTATTTCTAAAAAGCTACCGAAAAGGGATTGATGAAAATGACTATTCTCTAATGGATGCTTCTTCACAAGCAATTAAAATGTTTGCAAAGAAAGGAGACTCAGATAAAATTGCATCTATTCTTCAGCTTGATGCAAAAATTCCAGAAGGTGCAAAAAAAGCTATTCGCAAAGAAATTCTCGCTACCTTTAATAAGTTAGGAGGTCAAAAATAATAGTTTAGAACCCCCCGCATACGCGCGGCTCTAGCCGCGCGTGTAAGCTCTTCACAGCTCCAGCCGCATTAGCTCTACACGCGTCAGCACTAGGTTGCACCTAGCGCCTGGCCTTACTGTAGCTTAAGCTATCCTGCTCCCCCATAAATACTTTTCCACAGCGCGCATCTTCCTGAGTAAGAGCGCACTAAGCCACTAAGGCGCGGCACCTGCGCGTCCCCTACAGGCACCCCAGGTGTACTTTAAAAGCACCTGCGCGCCCACCCACTTGCACAGGCAGGTCGGCCGTATCTCATTGCGGTATGCACCACATCTAAACACCCAGCTCAACAAACTCCTTCCCTGCGAAGGGAAGGTGGCGCGAAGCGCCGGAAGGGTTTTTCCACTTCATGTCATTGCGAGCGCAGCGAAGCAATCCCCTGCCCACACCCCGAGTCCCGGCAGGAGATTGCCGCGGTCAGCCACTGCGTGGCTTCCCTCGCAATGACACCCACAGATCCTTCACGTTCACGTGCGAGTATTCCCGCGTGTGTCATCCTGAGCGTAGCGAAGGATCTCGCCCCACCTGGTTAACCCAGATCCTTCAGCCCCTCGCGGGGCCTCAGGATGACATACCCCACTCGCCGCACCGCGGCGCAAGCTCCCCGCCTTGGTTAAGGCGGGGTGGACTAGAAACGCTACCAAGCGTTTCTAGGACGGGGCGGTTCGATTCCGCCATTACCCCACGTCATTCCGGCGCAGGCCGGAATCTCTCCTAACAAACAATCAAACAAACCCTCACCCTTGTCTTACAAACTCACCTATGAACAATTCCTCACTACCCACTTCGGGGAAGCATTCCGCCTGTCCCCCTGCGCCAACTACCACCACGAAGCCGCAGAAGCCGCCATGCGCCCAGGCTACAAGGGCATCTGGCAGTGGTTCCGCGGCGCTGCAAAAAGCCTCAATGCGGGCACGTTCTTGCCCCTCTACCTGCTCACCCAGAGCAGCGGCCCCGCTTTCCGCTTCATGCTCCTGGTTAGCAACAGCCGCGAAGCTGCCGTCAAGCAACTGGCAGAACTGTACTACATTATCAAGCACAACAAAGAGTTTTGCGATGCCTACCACATCACCCCCATCAAAGACCATTTCAGCAAACACAACTTTGCCGTGCGTGTTAAAAATACCCCCGTGGTGTTCATGGCCATGGGCGCAGGCCAGAGCCCCAGGGGCATACGGCATTTCGGTTGCCGCCCCGATTACATCGTATGCGATGACATAGATACCGCCACCTGTGCCCGTAACCCCCACCGTGTCAACCAACTGGTGGACTGGGTGCAGCAAGACCTCATCCCCACCGCAGACAGAACCTTTCGGTTCATCATGGTCGGCAACCGCTTTTCCGAAAACACCGTTATTCACAAACTCGCAACAACCAATAAGTATGACCTGAGAAAAGTAAACGCCTACGACACCCTCGGCCGCCTCACCTGGCCCGAAAAATATGCAGTAACAAGCTCCTTCCCTGCCAATTAGAGTACTTATGTTTGGGTTAGCTACAAACCGCTTCAAGTAGCTTTAAAATGCGGTTTTTGCTTTGCTTTGGGTTGCTAAAGCCCTGATTTCTTCTCATTTTGCTTCACACCTGCTTCACCTGGAGCAGATGAAGGGTAACTGCATCACACTGTTATTGTGCGTGTGGCAACCTAAAAAACATAAGTACCATAACATTGATATCGCATGGCTGATTCCTTATCTGTACTGTTCTATTTGCCAGAGGGCAGGATTGGCCGCAAAGGACTCGCCAAGGTTTATTGCAGGCTAGTGTACCGGCGGCTCAAGTCGGAGTTCTATACTGGTCTGGAGGTAGATGCTGAGCAGTGGAATACAATAACCCAACGGCCTACGCGCCAACCCAGGGTAAAAGAGGAACTGAGCTATATCGAGAATCGACTTCAGGAAGTACGCAGAGAACTCAACTATGAAGGTCAACTGGTTTCTGCCAAA
>VYLZ01000085.1_pt1 | contig 33151 bp, 34 predicted proteins | sample 5115361 | NCBI WGS metagenome assembly VYLZ01 (sample SAMN12291805, study PRJNA351875) | freshwater metagenome | isolation source: freshwater lake | place: USA: Michigan, Sixteen Lake | collected 2013-08-07 | reverse complement strand
TTTTTTTTCACGTAACTCATTTTGATGAATCAAAAATACAATATCACTGCCCTTGCTCCAAATACTTCACAATCATTTTGTTATCTGAAAATTTCTTAAAAGCGATTTCCCTGGTTGGCTGCAGGCCTTCTATATAAAAGTCTAAAAACCCTCGTACCTTTACGGTAATGCAAGCCGTCTTATCGCCCCGACTAGTCGGGGAGGAAAGTCCGGGCAACATAGAGCGCTGTACTTCCTAACGGGAAGGTCCGCCTAGGTGGAACAGAAAGTGCCACAGAAAATAAGTAGCCCTGATGCTTGTCGTCAGGGTGATAGTGAAAAGGTGGGGTAAGAGCTCACCGGTCTCGAAAGTGATTTCGAACGCATGGTAAACCTTACAGGTTGAAAGGCCAAATAAGCCCCGATCAACGGAGCGGCTCGTTCTTATCTGCGAAAGCAGGTATCGGGGTGGGTAGGCTGATAGATCCCGATGGCAACGTCAGGACTAGATAAATGATAAGACCCCGACTTGTCGGGGACAGGACCCGGCTTACAGGCTTGCATTATTTTTATTTTAGATTTTAAGAAGTAAGATTTTAGATTTTGCTTGTCTATGACTTAAAATCTAACGTTTATCTACATCTTGGATCTTCAAATCATAAATCTTAAATCCATTTATGCCTAAAATACTATTGATCGAAGACGAAGCCAGCATCCGCTCAGTACTCAAAGATATTCTCAAAGATCAAAAAGAGTTGGGACTAATTGTTGATGAGGCCAAAGACGGTGCTGAGGGGTTGCTGAAGTTAGAAAGTGAAAATTATGACTTGACCATTTGCGACATCAAAATGCCAAAAATGGATGGTATGGAAGTTTTGCAAAAGGCAAAAGAAAAAGGAATTAATACTACGTTTGTAATGATCTCTGCTCACGGAAGCACTGAACTTGCCGTGGATGCTACCAAAATGGGTGCGTATGATTTTCTGCAAAAGCCACCTGACCTAAATCGATTGCTTCTGACAGTACGCAATGCACTCGACAAGAATACACTGGTGAAAGAGGCAAAGTCATTGAAGAGAAAAGTCTCACACAAGTACCGCGCCTACGGAGGCAAGAGTATTGATCACCGGACCAAATGGGTCTGGAAAAGAATTGGTGGCTCGACAAATTCATGAAAAAAGTAATCGGTCAAAATTTGAGTTTGTAGAGGTAAATTGTGCAGCTATTCCTTCCGAGTTAATTGAAAGCGAATTATTCGGACATGAAAAAGGCTCATTCACATCGGCCATCAAGCAGCGAATTGGAAAATTTGAACAGGCAGAGAGCGGAACCCTGTTCTTAGATGAAATTGGGGACATGACGCTTTCAGCGCAAGCAAAAGTTCTGCGTGCATTGCAGGAAAACAAGATAACGCGTGTGGGGGGCGAAAGGGATACGGTGGTCAACGTGCGCGTACTGGCTGCGACCAACAAAGACCTCAAAAAAGAAATTGCAGAAGGCAGATTTAGGGAGGATCTTTACCATCGATTATCGGTGATATTGATCAAAGTACCTTCGCTCGCTGAAAGAAAAGAAGATATTCCCTTATTGGTTGAGAAGTTCCTGGGCGATATTGCCGCTGAAACAGGTGCCAAGAAAAAAGAAATAAAATCAGACGCTCTTAACGAGCTTGAAAAACACCCGTGGACAGGAAATATCCGCGAACTTAGAAATGTAACGGAGAGGCTAGTGATTATGGGCGACCCAATAATCAGCTTAAAAGATGCAAAAAAATACCTTTAACAGGCTAGATCCTGTTCTGAGGAACTGATTTCTTCAACTCTTTCTTGCTGTAAGTAGGGCAAGTATATTGGCTGCAAGCAGACAAGAAAGTAACAAGTAGTAAAAACGCTAAAATTTTTTTCATGGTTGTGGCTTTGGACATTTCAAAAATAAGACTCTTTTTTTTCGAAACAAATCTAAACTATATAAAAACACGGTTTGTCGAGTGTAATGTTCATCCAACCAAAAGATTACAACCTCTTACATCGCTATTGTCTATTCTTCCAAGTACCTCAAAGTAACCGCTTTGGGCTTTTTTACCTAAATCCTGAGTTTCAATAAACGCGCAGGAATGGGCATTTGCCAAGTCTATCACATTTATTCCACCTGCTTTGCCGGGAGGGAGATTGGAGAATGGGTCATTGATCTCGCGGATAACAATTTTCATCCAGGGAGGGGTTGCATAGACACCGTTCCCCATCGAGTAGGCTTGCGACATTAACTCTGTCATTCCATATTCAGAACCAATTTGCGCCACATTGAAGCGTTGACACAAAAAGCCATGCAATTCCTCTCGAATCCATTCTTTGCGCCTGCCTTTCATACCTCCTGTCTCAATCAAGGTGCAATGGCTTAGGTCGATCTCAAATTTCTCGGCCAAATCTAGCAGCGCAAAAGAAACGCCCCATAAAATCACTTTCTTCCCACCAGGCCTCAATGCATCTAATTTTAGCAACAGCTCTTCTTGATTGTGTAGGTAAAAGCCGGAATGCGCGGAGTGGGTCTGTTTGATAAAATGCCTGATCATCGCAATCAACGAAGAACCTTCACGCTCCAAATAAGAGGGGAGTAACGCCAAAATAGCACAGTCATTCAACGGGCCGAAAAATTGCTCAAATGTAAATTCTGCCTGTGCGAGGTAGAAGGGCAGGCTCCATACCGAATGACGGCTTGTATTCTCTCCTGTTGTGCCGCTGCTCGAAAATTCCGCTTCCGGTTTCCATTCGCCAGAGACCACCCGCTGTGTTTTAAAAAATTCTATAGGCAAAAACGGTATTTGCTGAATTGACGTTATCTTTGTGAAATCCAGCTGTAGATTTTTCAGATAGGCGTTGTATACCCTATTGTTTTCGGCTTGAAATTGAAATACAGACAAAGCAATATCTGCAAAGTTGTGTTCGTTAACAGATGACAGAGAGGATGTAAATTGTTGAATAGAAGACAAAGCAAAAACTTTAGGCAAATTTAGAAAATGAGATGGATTAGAAATATTGGAATAGGATTGGTGCTCATGGTGGCCGTGAATGCCTGTTTTACCCCACCTAATTATCCAATCGCGCCTCAAATTGAATTTGTTAACAATGAATTGAAGTTTGTCAAAAACACTGCACCTCAGGGACTTGATACGTTAAGGATCGTTTTAAAGTTTACCGATGGTGATGGTGATGTCGGGACAATTAAAACAAATTCTACAGCATTAGAAGATCAATCCGAATTTTTCTATTTCGTTAACTCAACTGGCGACACTCGATTAACTACCAATAGTCAAAGTAATCTTACGTATAGTTTCAAAACGCTTAATCCAAACTTTATTCTAAACGGCACTCAACGACCGGCTGGACCTCTACCTCCACTGGATTGCAATTCGTGGACACGGAAATTAGCAAGTGACAACAAAACGCCAGTGAATCCAGCTGAGTATGTTTACTATGAACTGAATCCCAACTATTATAACATCTACGTTGATTACTTCATCAAGAACAATGATGGAACCTTTGCAAGGTTCGATGTTAGAGAAGAATTCAATTCTTTTCCGAGTTGTACAGCAGACCTTTCACTAAACGGTTCTATAATCCCCAATCTTTCAAAAGAAATTGGGAAAAACTCTCCTCTGGACGGAAAAATAAAATTTAACATTGTTTCACTTGGCATTGATTTTATTTTTACAATAAAAACCTTGAAGGTAAAGGTGTACATTGTAGACAGAGCTGGAAACAAGAGCAATGAAGTAGAGTCAAAAGAGTTTACGCTACAGTCAATCCGATAACGCTAATAGGCAGGTTAATAAACAGGAGGAAATTTATTGGGAAACGCCTCGCTCACTAACTCGTACACCCTATCAAAAATTTCTTCGGGATTGGGTTTCGAAAAATAATCGCCATCCGAGCCATAAGCAGGTCGATGTTCCTTGGCAGCGATAGTCAAGGGAGCCGAATCCAAATAGCGATAAGCTTTTTGCACCTCTAGTACCTGCTGCATCATGAACGCTGTGGCACCGCCCGGCACATCTTCATCGGCAAACACCACGCGGTTGGTTTTTTTCACCGATTCTAAAATAGTATTATTGACATCAAACGGCAACAACGTCTGCACATCTATCACTTCACATGAAATACCTTTCTCTTCCAATTCGGCTACGCCCTCTAAAACGATTCGACACATCGATCCGTAGGTAACAATGGTTACATCGGTACCCTCTTTCAATACTTCAGGCACCCCCAACGGTACGGTAAACTCACCAATATTATCAGGCAATTTCTCCTTTAATCGATAGCCGTTTAGACATTCGATAATCAGTGCCGGATCATCGGATTTTAAAAGTGTATTATAAAAGCCAGCGGCCTGCACCATGTTGCGAGGCACCAGTACATACATTCCACGCAAGCTATTCAAAATCATTCCCATAGGCGATCCTGCATGCCACACGCCTTCCAACCGATGACCACGTGTTCTAACAATCAGTGGAGCCTTCTGACCTCCCTTTGTCCGATATTGTAAATTGGCCAGATCGTCACTCAGTATTTGAATCGCGTAAAGCAAATAATCTAAATATTGAATTTCTGCAATGGGCCGCAATCCTCGCAAAGCGAGACCTATCCCCTGCCCCACTATTGTACATTCCCGAATGCCGGTGTCGGTTACGCGCAGCTCGCCAAATTTCTCTTGCAACCCCGCAAAACCTTGATTGACATCACCAATTTTTCCTACGTCTTCACCAAAAGCCAATACTTTTGGGTCACGTTCCAATGCTTCTGCAAAACAAGCACGAAGCACTTCGCGACCATCCACCAGCGAAGATTTTTCAGAATAAGTGGGTGCAATTCCTTTCACTTTCAGCGCAGACCATTCTGAACTACTATGCAAATAAGAATTATACCGATCTTCATTTTCAGTCGCCACTTTTTCAAGCCATTCTACCAACTGAGGTTTTACCGTGGCCTGCCTACCAATCAAAAATCGCATGGTTGCTTTTGCCGCTTTAATGGCGTCATAACGAGCGGGGTTGATCGTTTTAGTCAAGATCGAAAGGATATCATTCAACGCTGGGTGCTCTACCACTGCTTGCTCCAGTAGGTTTATCAGCGCGCTCTGATCTTCTTGAATGCCTTGATTAAACGATTTCCAGGATTCATCCTTTATTCTCTTGGCGGTGGCCTTAGCTGTTTTTTCAATTTCATCCAACTCAAGAGCCGTACTGATACCTTGCTCAATGATCCACTCGCGCATTTTCGCAATGCAATCGAATTGTGTTTCCCAGTTCAACCGGTCTTTGGATTTGTATCTTTCGTGTGATCCTGATGTGGAGTGCCCTTGCGGCTGTGTCATCTCCACAACATCCATCCTTTGGCCGTAAACAGTTCGTACCCTTTATCTTTCTTGTCGCGCTGAAAGCCAGCTAAAATTTTTGAAATACTACCTTTTGTGGTTTGGTATTCTTTTGGAACAGAAATCCCATACTCATCGTCCCAAACAGAAACCAACATAGGAACTTGCAAAACGCCCGCTGCATTGATGGCTTCAAAAAACATTCCCTCCGAGGTAGATGCGTTGCCAATCGTGCCAAACGCAATTTCGTTTCCGTTGGTACTAAGATTTGTGAATGCAGAAAGTGAGGCATTATTTCGAAATAACTTGGATGCGTACGCCAAACCTACCAACCTTGGCATTTGTGCGGCCGTAGGAGAAATATCAGCGCTGCTATTTTTTAGTTGCGAAATGTCTTTTAGCTCGCCACGCTCATCGAGCATACGTGTGGCAAAGTGACCGTTCATCAACCTACCTGCAGATGCCGGATCTGCATGAACATCGGTGTGTGCGTATCACCAATTGCCAGCATAAATGTTTGGTCGCGATAATAACCAGCGCGATGATCTCCATTGCGAAACACCTTGGCCATCGCAATTTGAGCCACTTCTTTTCCATCGCCAAAGATTCCGAACTTGGCCTTACCCATGAAGACTTCCTTCCGCCCCAACAAACTGGCCTCACGGCTTTCGCACACGAGTTGGTAGTCGGCCAGCACTTCAGCTGCTGTTGTAGCTGATACCATAGGAAAATCAGTTTTTGTGTAGCTCAAACGTGTGCAATTTATTTTTCAAAAGTAGAGAAAAACCAACGAGGGTTCAAAGAACCAAAAATTGACCAAATAAAATAATGACAATCAATCTATCCTCGAAAGAATTTCACCCAGTCACCTTCATTCACCTTAGGATAATTTGCTTTTTCCTTGAACAGATAAATCGTCACCGACTGTCCTTCTATTACAATTGTTTCTTTGTGGTAACCATAACCATGTTCGAGCAGATCGATCTGCATTCGTACTTCCGCATTCTCAATTTCAAAAACCTCTACAAGCACTTTATCAGCTGACTCATCCGTTCTGATCGCAAATGGAAAATCGCCAAGCGAATACATCTCATACCCTTTTATCCAAGCGGTAAATCTATACTTCAAAAAGGAAGCATATACTGTGTGATTTGATAAGCCAAATCGTAACGATCCGTAGAATGCAAACAGGTTTTTCATTCAGTTTTAGAACCTATAACAGCCCACAAAAATCCAGGGCTGGAATTTATTATTAGGCGATCTCGAAAGTTCTGCAATTCTCGCAAGGCTACAAACTGAATGGGAAGCTATTGATGCTCCCAATTATAGCACGTATATTTGCGCACTCGTTTGAAAAACAGGAAATAGACACTTTAATCCCATTCATATGATCATCGGAGTTCCCAAAGAAATCAAAAACAATGAAAATCGCGTAGCGCTAACCCCTGCAGGTGCAGCCGAACTTTCCAAGCGTGGCCACACCGTGAATATGCAAACTAAAGCAGGAGAAGGCAGCGGGTTTAGCGATGAAGAATATAAAAATGCAGGAGCCAAAATCCTTTCCACAGCACAAGAAGTTTTTGCCATTGCAGAAATGATCATGAAGGTAAAAGAACCGATTGAGCCAGAATATAGCTTGATTAGAAAGGATCAACTAGTGTTTACCTATTTCCACTTTGCGTCTTATGAGCCATTGCTCCACGCGATGGTGAAAACAGAATCTGTTTGCCTCGCTTACGAAACCGTTGAGCGCCTTGATGGAAGTTTGCCATTGCTGATCCCGATGAGTGAAGTGGCTGGTAGAATGTCTATTCAAGAGGGCGCGAAATATTTGGAGAAGCCTCTTAAAGGAAGAGGAATCTTATTAGGTGGTGTACCCGGAGTGATGCCAGCTAAAGTATTGATCTTAGGCGGTGGCGTAGTGGGAACGAACGCAGCAAAGATGGCGGCAGGAATGGGTGCCGATGTCATTATCACCGATGTAAACATCAATCGCTTGCGTTATTTAGATGACGTGATGCCAAAAAATGTACATACGATGGTATCTAATGAATATGTACTACGTGAATTGGTGAAGACACACGATTTGATAATCGGTGGAGTGCTCGTTCCGGGCGCAAAAGCTCCTAAACTAATCACCCGCGACATGCTAAAGACGATGCGCCCAGGAACTGTGCTGGTAGATGTGGCGGTCGATCAAGGGGGCTGCATAGAAACATGCAGACCTACTACTCATGAAGATCCTACTTACATTATTGATGATGTCGTTCATTATTGCGTGGCCAACATGCCTGGTGCAGTGCCATATACTTCAACACTGGCATTGACCAACGCAACACTGCCTTATGCTATAAAATTAGCGACACAAGGATGGAAAAAAGCTTGTGCGGAGAATCTTGATTTGAAAAAAGGGTTGAACGTAATCAATGGCAAGGTGGTATACAAAGCGGTTGCAGATGCATTCAACACGCCTTATTCGGACGTGAAGGAGTTTTTGGCTTAAAGTAGATACTTAGCGAACTTTGTGTGAATTTTCTTTGCGTCCTTTGCGGTTAAAACTATCAATGCAGAGGACGCTGAGATTCGCAGAGGAAAATCAAATTCTATTGTTAATTATGAGAACCCACTTTCTCTTTTTATTCATTTGCATTAGTTGTTCTTCTCATGCGCAAAAGAAAGAAATCAAAACAAAAATTTATCCTGACGAAAAGTTAGTCACTGAAAAGTACTTGACCAATGGAGCTCACAAATACAACTATTTCTCACGCGAGTGGCAAATATATTTGGATTCTGCCATTCAGATGAACCCGACAGTCGCTTATTACTATCAACAAAAAGCGATGCCACTTTTTAAACAGAGAAAGTATGAGACAGGAATACCATTTTTAAATAAAGCGGTACAACTTGATTCGCTTCAGTACATCGACTACCAAGCCTTCATGAAATGTATCTTCTCTAAAGATTATTCTGGCGCGATCAACGACTTCAAGCTCTCCAAAAGAATAAAAGGTGAGTACGCCCATGTGATGGATCATTCGTATGATTTTTATACCGGGCTTTGTTATTTACAGCTTAACGATTTCAAAAAAGCAGTTGACCACATAACGCGAAGTATTGAGTACACGAAAAAGACGAGCGGGAATAGCTGGGTGCATTACCTTGATTTGTTCTATTTGGGAATTGCTTATATGGAACTAGAAAATTACCAAGAGGCGATAAAATTCTTTGATCAATCGCTGGCCGTTTATACCAATTTCTCTGATGCAGAGTATTACAAAGCCCTTTCAGTAGCTAAACTGGCCAAGTTTGATGAGGCAACTGAGTTATTGAAACAAAGTGCTGCACATTTTAAACAAGGTTACACGATCAACGAAGATAATGTATACTACGAAAAATACCCCTATCAGGTATTCTCGTATTTCTTTCCAACGGAAAATTGATTTTTCTACAGCTTTATTGAAATGTTAGCCGAAACTATCTATTCGCGAATTCCGGTACCGGGTTTTTTGCAAACGCATCAAAAAAAGGCGCGGTACGAGGCAGAGACGTTGCGAAGAATAAAAAGACTTGATTGAGTTGACAAAAAACTACCTTGATCTATTTGTTGATTGTCGAGTCAACCATTGAGTTAAACTCCCATCGTAAACAATTCCTTCAGTTCTCTGTTGCTCAGGTTTCCGATCCAGTTCTCTCCGGCAGAAACTGTCATTTCGGCCAGCGCTTTTTTGGCTTGTATCATGTCGTTGATGCGTTCTTCAAATGTATTCTTGGTGATAAACCGGTGCACCATCACGTTACTTTTCTGCCCTAACCGATAAGCGCGGTCGGTGGCTTGTGCTTCTACGGCAGGGTTCCACCAAAGGTCGTAGTGTATCACATGGTTGGCGGCTGTGAGGTTAAGTCCGGTGCCGGCTGCTTTCAGTGAGAGCAGAAATATTTTATCGGCCCTATTTTCTTGAAAACTGGTGACCATTTCTTTGCGCTGTTTTAGGTTGCAGCCACCGTGATAAAACAAGGGTTCTTCTTTGTAACGTTCAGTAATAAAATGCTTGAGCAGGTTGCCCATCTCAGTAAACTGGCTGAAAATCAAAACTTTTTCACCGCTTTCCACAATGCTGTCGAGCTTGTCGAAGAGTAAATCCATTTTGCCGCTGAGCGAGGCATCCATTATTTTGTTTTTGAGGAACTGCGTGGGGTGGTTGCAGATTTGCTTTAAGGCCAAAATCATTTGCAGCACCAACCCTTGCCGCACAAATAAGGCTTTGCTGTCGCTGCCTGTTATAGCTTCAATATCGCTCATGGCTTTTTGCAGTGTCTTCTCATACAAGCTGGCCTGCTCTTTAGCCAACACAGAGTAGCAATCCATTTCGATCTTATCGGGCAGATCTGAGATAATGCTTTTATCTGACTTCAGCCTACGCATCATAAACGGAGCGGTTACTTTCTTGAGCAACTCGGCCACAGCCACATCATTGTATTGCTGGATTGGATTGCCGTAGATTTCGTCAAACTCTTTGCTGTTGCCCATAAGCCCGCGGTTGCTGTAATCCATAATGCTCCACAGTTCACTCAGCCTATTCTCTACTGGCGTGCCACTCATGGCAATGAAATGGCTGGCACTAATCGTTTTTATGGCTTTGGCCTGATCGGTGTTGCTGTTTTTTATATTTTGTGCTTCATCTATAACCAGTGAGTACCACTTTTTCTTTTTGAGTTCGGTGGCATCGCTGCGCACGATTCCGTAGGATGAAATCAACACATCAAATTCATCCTCCTTTTCTATTCTCCGTTTTGTGCCGTGATATATTTTTGCCTTCAATGTAGGCGCAAATTTCTCGATCTCAGTTTGCCAGTTGGTCAAAAGCCCGGTAGGGGCTACCACCAATACTTTTTCCTGTTCAAGCAACCCATCTTCTTTATATTTGAGCAGCGTGGTAATCACCTGAAGTGTTTTTCCAAGCCCCATGTCATCGGCCAGTACTGAACCAAAACCAATTTTTGAATTGCGGTACATCCACGAAAAGCCGCGGTGCTGGTAAGGTCGAAGTTGCGCCTGGATGCCTTTGGGCAGAGCCACTTCATTGAAATTGGTCAGCTCTTTGATCAGTTCTTTAACTTCATCGGTAAGGCTGATGGCACTCCCCAGGTATTCTCCACTGAGAGCCGCACGTAGCATTTGGAATGCCGAAAGCTCTTGTGTGTTTGCAAAGTGGCTGTATATCTTTTGCAAGTCCTGTTGATCTACGTAGATGTACTGGCTTTTGTATTTGATCAACCCCTCCGACTTGCTGAGCAGTTTCTTGAACTCGGCCTCATCCATCACGGTATCGCCTATGGCCACCTGCCAATCAAAACTGAACAACTGCCCAAGGTTTATGAATGATTTGCCACCCGCCTTCTTTTTGATTTTTAAACTTGCCTTCGGCCTCAAAATCCCTTGCAGCGATTTCGGCAAGAGAATATCCACATCCAATAATTGAATTGTCGGTATCATCTGCATCAAAAACGGTGCGAACGTATCGCTTTTCATAATAATCGCCTCCTCGCCCTGTGAGTTGATGTGCCCATCCAGCCCCGTTATGAAGGGGCTTAACTGGGTGAGGCTCTGCAAGATTTCATAACGCCTATCATCAAATTTTTTCTGGGTCAATATATCCTTTAGCGAAACACCCACCGCTACGGTAGTAGGTTTGTTGTCTTGTATATTGATAGTGATTTTAAAATCACTATTCGGTAGCTCTTCTACCACAAGCTGTGGCTTGTGATTGCCCTGCGTGATAAAATATTTTTGCGTCCAGGCCATTATGCCACCGCTCAACGCTTCTTCACCCGGTTTTTTAAATGCGTAGTTTCCTTTTCTAAAAAATAAATCCAGAAACATATCGGGGAGGGGTAGTTCTTCCATGATATGAATCATCTCTGTGAGAAACAACGACAGTAAATTAAACGCCTGATTCTTATTGATGGCGCGTTCCTTTTTCTTCTCTTCCCAAAGAAAAATCTTAGGAGGTAGAATGCTCTCCAATTTATTTACCAAGTGGCGCACCTCTTTGCTGAGCATGGCCGGCAGCCAGCGAATAGTGAAATCTTTATTTGGCAACTGCACTATTTGTGGCACCACGGCACCCTTGCTTAATAGGTGAATGGAAAAATGCAAGACCGTGTGCAACGAAGCTGTAGAGGGTTGGTAATCTGCAATCTTTGACGAATGAATTTGCGCCATTTGTTTTGCGAAATCCAAAAACGAAAAATCGGTTTCATTTACCCACACTTTGGATTGGTACTGCTCGTCTATGCTGATTTTGTTATTGGTGCGATGTTCAATGTTTTGGCCTTGCTGTGTGGCCTTTATAAAAAAGTTTTCGAGAGATACTTTTCCCTGCACTACCTTTTGGGCGTTCTTCACTACACGTGCTATTTTGCCGGCATATTTTTCTTTGAAGTTTCCAGCGCCCTGGTAAAAGGCAGGAAAATCAGAGAGCAACGCTGTAAGCGGTTCATGTAGTGGCGAGAGTTTGGCGAAAGACAGTTTTTGATACGCATCGTCAGGATTAAATGGTGTCAACTTCTTTTTTGCATCAAAATACAAATCGGCCAGTTTGGGGATTTCCACCGTAGAGGTGTGTACCACTACACCCAATTGACTGAGTTCATCCACCAGGTTTACGTTGTGCAAACTAAAGATCAAGAATGGGTTGTTGTCAATTTCGGCACTTACCTTATACACCACTGCCGCGAGATGCTTGCAAGGCACCGCCCAGTCGGGGCAAGAGCACTGCATCTTAAAGTCTGTCCATTGTTTGGGGAATACCTTCAGCCCCATTCCTTCGGCAATGGTCAACACTTCGGGGTCCAGCTCGCGGTTTAATAATTTGGAGATGATGGTCGGCCTTTTTGCCAATGCCTGTATGAACTCACTTAGCTCAGGATCGAAAAACGGTGGCAGTACAATATCCACATTGTAAGGTTTTGGCCGGCTGCCCGCTACTTTTGCTTTAATCTGGTTCTGTTTGATATCAATTTTTGTGACCGCACCATTGCGGGCATAGCGGCTGCCCCGCGCCAACCTATTTTCGTAGTCAATGTTGCTCAACGAATTGAGCCATTGCTGGCCCCACCAAGTTTTACCAAAGTTTTCGCTCATGAATGTGATTGGTTAGAATAGTCGGCAAATTAAAATAAAATATCCAATGGTGATTTTTAGCCGTGTAAACTAGGGCAGATAAATTCCCTTCAATGTTAGACTGAAAAAAATTGTTAGCTAAATTGGGGGAATGAATTCAAAAAAATTGAAGCCCCCCCGTGCTTAGCTGCTTCGCAGCAGAAGTGTATTCTACCATTGGAAACGGCAATATATTTCGCGTTCACAGTCATGTTATAAACAGCTACTTGATTAAATGCGTTTTGGCTCAACCGGATATCAGCCGATTTACATTCGACCAACATCCACGGTTTTCCGTCTCTGTCAAAAATCAGAATATCGGATCGCTTTTGAAGCTTGTTGTAAGTAAGGCTGCTCTCTATTCGGAAAAGAGATTTAGGATATTTTAATTCATGGATCAGAAAGTGAATAAAATGTTGCCGCACCCATTCTTCTGGTGTCAAAACCACATACTTTTTCCGAATAATGTCAAAAATCCATACTTTGCCTTCCTCTTTTTTGAGCTTCGCATCAATTTCCGGAAGATTTAATTTTTGCATGACCAAAAAGAAAACAACGCTACAACTTTAATTTGTCAAAGATGAAAAACAAAAAGGACATAGTTGATAATTGGCTTCCCCGATACACCGGCCTAACGTTAGAAGATTTCGGCCATTATATTCTGCTTACCAACTTTGATAATTACGTGAAAAAATTTGCCGAATGGCATAACGTGGAAGTACACGGTGCCGACAGAGCGATGCGCAGTGCTACAGCAGAAGGTATCACCATTATCAATTTTGGAATGGGCAGTCCTAACGCTGCTACGATCATGGATTGCCTCACAGCAATTATGCCAAAAGCCGTACTCTTTTTAGGAAAGTGTGGTGGCTTGAAATCCAAGAACGAAATTGGAGACTTAATTTTGCCTATCGCTGCGATTCGCGGAGAGGGTACTTCTAATGATTATTTCCCACCAGAGGTGCCATCGCTGCCAGCGTTTGCCTTGCAAAAAGCAATTTCTACAACCATACGAGATTACAACCAAGATTATTGGAGTGGAACCGTTTATACCACCAATCGAAGAGTATGGGAATGGGATGAGGATTTTAAAAACTACCTGGTTAAAATTCGGGCGATGGCAATTGATATGGAAACAGCCACTATTTTTTCAACCGCTTTTTATAATGAAATTCCCGCAGGTGCTTTGCTATTAGTTTCTGATTCGCCCATGACACCCGATGGTGTGAAAACCGAAGCCAGCGACAAAGTTGTCACGACCAGCTATGTTGACCTTCACCTAAAAATTGGAATCGACTCGCTGAAGCAAATGATCAACAAGGGATTGACGGTGAAGCACCTGCAATACTAACAAGTTAATTGTCAGAAGATCGCAGACGCAAGGTATAGCCCAATAACAAACCGTAGGAAAAGAAGTCGACTGTCGTCTGTGCCTTTTGTCCGAGCAAAAACGTGCTCTCGGTGGGTTGTTCAAAATTGGCAAATTGTCTGATGTTCCCCTTGTCGGCCCAACTGAAATTGATTCCAATACTCAAGTCTCTGCGTTCCTGTTTAAAAGTGCCTCCGAGCACGACATGATAGGTATTCCATGACGAGATATCCAGGTTTAGCGAATTGTTGTTAACGTTTCTTCTATTTCGATCAACGACCCGATCGTCAAAAGCTTTGTCATAAAAAGAATTATTGGTTCGAAACCCCGCACTTAGATTTAGCTTTTCATTGATCGCCCGATCGATTCCGATAGCTACATTCGTGACTGATTTATTAGAGGCATTTAACTCCAAAAATTTCTTGCCGTCCAATGCCAAATTAGTGGGACGTTTGAACAGATTATCTTCGGGCGACATAATATTATAGAGGTCAATCGCTCCAAACCATTCTGCTGAGGCCGCTATAAGCGTTCGGTCTCCCTTGTAAACCAAACCCGCTGATATGGCGAGGGGGCTTTTATAGGTTGTGGCAAGTTGTGTCTGGCGGTCATTCGCAGCAAAGTTGCTACGTACAAAGATAGGAGGCTTTGTAGGGTTGGATTCGATGTTTACCAGAAGATTATTTGCAACAATGTCGCGTGCAATGGTGCCACTACCTGTAATGTTGATAGTTGGCAATACGACCGCAACTCCTGCTGACCATTTTCCTAAAGCAAAAGCAAAACCGATTTTTGGCGCATAGCGCAAGTTGGTGTATTCGATGTTTTGCGCCTCACTGGTACTCACCAAGCTGCCCACTGCATTATTCAAAATCATCCGACTAAGTTCGAACTTGGTGTACGTATGAGAGCGGTACACGAATTGGTTAGAAAGTCCGATCGAAAACTGATCGGTGATTTTATAGGCAATGGCAAAAGCAAGTTGGTTTTCGGAAAGCCTTGTGTTGACCGTAAATTGTCCTACGTAGTCCTCCGCTCCCGGGCTTTCCGTGTCCGACACAATATTCTTAAAATCATTTTCTCGAACATTAGCTTTAAAAACAAACTCGGTTGGAACGATCACGGCATAGCCGAACGTCCAGTTAGACGGTCTTTTCTTTTTTATCAGACCCGAAAGCGTAATGGGTACTGCGGAAAATTGACTACTCGTTACGTTTTGGCCCGGGCCTGCGCCATCCTTGGCGGTAATACTTACCACTTGGTAAACGTTAGCGTTGAGCGATATAGATGTTTTCTTTACGAGGCTAAGCAACGCAGGATTGTAAATGACAGAGCTATTGTCTTCAAGTCCGCCCACCGCTGGGCCGCTCAATAACACTGCTCGCGTTCCATACCGATATGTCCAATAATGTGTGTCTTGCGAAAAAGATTGTACAAAAATGAACATTATTGCTAATGTTGGCAGGAATCTCATGACTGTAAAAAATTAATTCAACCCTTTAATATACCCCAAATTCAAGGTTTTTAAAATATTTTTAGATTTTTATGGGGGTACTTGGCCATACCCAGTACTTGTGGCGTATAAGTTGCCTAGTAGATGAAAAAAGTGCTGTATGAACTTAGAGAACACACAAATTCAAATGCGCAAAGGGATATTGGAGTTCTGTATCCTCCACATTATTTCGCGGGGTGAAGTATATGCTTCCAATATGTTGGATGAGCTAACTTCGGCAAAAATGATTGTCGTGGAGGGTACTCTTTATCCGCTGTTAACGCGATTAAAAAATGCAGGTCTGTTAGAATACAAATGGGTTGAATCAAATGAGGGTCCACCACGCAAGTATTACAGACTTACGGCTGATGGAACACTATTTTTAGACGGGCTAACGGCTACTTGGGACGATTTGGTGCGTTCGACAGAAGCCGTTCGAAATCGACAAGAAGCAGTTGGAAATTGATGATAGCTAAAAGTCGTAAAATAAAACCCAAATACACTCAGACACTCGATCCTCAAATCAATTAGTATGAAAAAGAACATTAGCATCAACATCAGCGGCATCATCTTTCACATTGAAGAAGATGGGTATGAATCGCTTCGAAAATACTTGGACTCCATCAACCGCTACTTTGGCTCGTTTGAAGACAGCAGCGAAATTTTGTCGGACATAGAAAGCCGTATTGCTGAAATTTTTCTTTCGCGTCTCAATGAAGGAAAGCAGGTTATTACACTCGAAGATGTAAACGGCCTGATCGCAACGATGGGTAATGTAAACGATTTTAAGGCCGCTGAAGAACAGGAGATCGGAAACGAGTCACCCAAAGCCGAGCATAGCCGCCAGGAATCCAAAACTCGTCAGTCTGCTTCTGATACTGCTCACAAGAAATTATTTCGTGATGAAAAACGAAAAATTTTAGGCGGTGTGTGTGCGGGTCTGGGTCATTATTTCAGTGTTGATCCAGTGTGGCCACGTGTTCTGTTTGCCTTGCTGGTTTTAGGCAGTTATGGTGGTTTGTTTTTGGCCTATATCATTTTATGGATTGTCATCCCGAATTCAACCGAGCTTCCCGATGATGCAAGCATTAAAAAAATGTATCGAGACCCGGAGAAAAAAGTGTTGGGAGGAGTCGCAAGCGGAGTCGCAGCTTTTTTTGGAGTTGACGTGACTGTAATTCGTGTGCTATTTATCGTGTTTGCCTTTTTGGGAGGGCTCGGTTTACTTCTTTATATTATTCTTTGGATAGCGCTACCGGAGGCAAAAAGCATTACGGAAAAAATGGAAATGCAAGGGGAACCCGTGACGTTATCCAATATTGAATCAACTGTTAAGAAAAGTTTAAACGAAAAAGAGGAGGAAGAAAGCACGCTTGCAAAGATCGTTCTGTTTCCCTTTCGGTTGATAGCAACTTTCATTACTGCATTGGGCAAGATTTTAGGGCCGCTTGTAAAAGTACTAGTAGAATTTATTCGTGTCGTCTTCGGACTAGTCATCTTTTTCATAGGGTTAGCGCTGTTGGTCGGTATCGTGATCACGGGCGGAATTTTGTTGGGCTTTTTCACTACCGCAATTCTACCCGATTATTGGGGTGGCGATGTTCAAGGATTAAGCTTGCCCACTGAAGCCATAAGAAACACGTTTCCGGTTTGGAGCATGGTGGCTGCGTTTACAGTTGTCTTGATACCAAGCTTAGCCATATTATTTTCAGGAAGTTCCATTTTGGCCAAACGTTCAATTGTGAATCAGCCAGTGAGTTGGATCATGCTGGGCCTTTTTGTCACCAGTGTACTCGTATTGAGCTTCACTGTGCCAAAAATGGTTTATTCGTTTAAGGAAGAAGGAGAATTTAAAGTAGAAAAAACCTTTGCACACAATGGAAAAACACCCGTTCTAAAACTCAAGGAAGTTGGAATGGACAACTACAATGTCACAGAATTAAACTTGAAGGGCTATGAAGGTTCCGAATTAAAGTTAGTGCAGCGATTTAAGTCACAAGGTTTCTCCCGAAAAAATGGTGCGGAGAATGCACAAATGGTCACTTACGCTGTGTTAGAACAAGATAGCACACTTCTGTTCGACTCAAATATCTCATTCAAAAAGGATGCGAAGTTTCGTGCACAGCGATTGGAGATGGATTTATTTATTCCCTATGGACAAACATTCTTGGTTGAAGAAGAGCTGTGGCGGATTATTGAAAATGATTATCGCGACTACGATGGCTACCGAGATTCAAACATGAATAAGATTTGGAAAATGACAGACCATGGCTTTGAATGCACCAACTGTAGTGAACCCACCGAAACCAAACAACTTCAACTCAACGATCAGTATGGATTTAAAGATTTTAACGAAATCGAGATGACGGGAATTTTTGATCTTGTCATCGCTCGTGGGGACGCCTTCTCTGTACAACTGGATGGACCGCAAAAGGAGAAAAGAAAGTACGAGGTTGACGCTACGGGAGAAACGCTGGACATTCGGTATCGCTCGCGCAGCAATACTTTTTGGGAGAAGGGTTTTGATTTAGAAGACCGAGTTAAAATCAATATTACGTTACCCCATTTAACTAAACTCAAAATCAAAGGAGCTGGGCAATTCAGAATTCGTGGATTTGATGAAGAAGAAATGGATATCACCTTACTTGGCGCTATGACTGGCGATGCGGATCTTCGCGTGCGTAATCTTACATTAGACTTGTCAGGACCAATGGTGCTTCAATTGGATGGAGAGGGGCATTTTTTAGATGCCGAAGTCAAAAAGCTCTCCCAACTAAAGGCGGGGCAATATCAAGTGGAGGATGCGGTAATCGAAGCGAGGGGGATGGGCCGGGCGCGGGTCAATGCCTCTCGGACGGTTGATATTGATACCGATGCCGTCAGTTCCGTCAAGTATACTGGCGAACCGAGAGTAACCAGAAGAGATTAGTTAATCAAAGCGATAAGTTGAATCGGTTATAAGCTTGATTTAGAGTAAACACCTACTCTAAATCAAGCTTTTTCTTTACATTTCAGAAACCAATCTGTATGGATGTAAAGATCAAATTTTTGGGTGCAGCCCGCAGCGTGACAGGTTCAAAATATTTCCTTGAAATCGGTCACCAAAAAATATTGGTCGACTGCGGAATGTTCCAAGGGAAAAAAGAATTGCGACTTCGCAACTGGGATCCATTGCCGATCAATCCCGCTGACATCGAGATAGTGGTGATTACACATGCCCATATTGATCATATCGGCTACCTGCCGCGGCTTGTTAAGGATGGCTTTAATGGTAAAATAATTTGCACGCCTGCCACCGAAGATTTGATGAAAATCATGTTGTTGGACGCAGCCAAATTACAGGAGGAAGAAGCGCTCTTTGCGTTGAAAAAAGGCTATTCAAAACATGAAAAACCACAACCCCTTTTTTCGACAGAAGATGTTAAGTTAGTACTGATGTTGATTGACAGCCATCCGCTACACCAAGAAATTTCACTTAGCCCAACAACTTCTATCCAGTTTTTTAATGCGGGGCACATTCTTGGTTCTGCGTTTGTAGCCATGACGCTAAAAGGCGAACGCGAAACCAAAAAAATGTTATTCTCCGGAGATCTGGGACGTTACGAAGATCCAGTTATGTACGCTCCAGAACCTGCAGTTGATGCCGATGTAGTATTCATCGAATCCACCTATGGGAATCGGGTTAATCCTCAGGTAGATGTAGAAGAACAGCTCACGGCCATCGTTCAAGAAGCATGCGATGCCAATGGTGCACTGGTTGTTCCGGCATTTGCGTTGGGGCGCACACAAACGTTAATTTACTATTTCCATCTATTGATGGAACAAGGAAGCATCCCCATCCTACCCATTTATATCGACAGCCCGATGGCGATCAACGTAACTGATTTGTATGAGCACCACGGGGACTCACATAAAATAAAAATCACAAAACAAGGATCACAATTATTGAGCAATTTTGATTCGCCACAAATTCATTTTTGCCACACGCGAGAAAGTTCACAAGCATTGAACGATATTAAGAAACCAATGATCATCATTTCTGCCAGTGGCATGGCAACTGGTGGACGTATTTTACATCACCTCACACATCGCCTGCCACGACAATCGGATACCGTATTATTTGCTGGGTATCAGGCGGAAGGCTCGCGTGGTCGCAGACTTTTGGAAGGAGAAAAAACGCTACGCATTTTTGGAGAGGAGATTCCAGTCAACTGCCGCGTTAGAGAGGTACATGGGCTGTCGGCACATGCAGACCAGACTGAATTGATCCGGTGGCTCAGTACAATCAAAAAAAGTCCCAAGTTTACATTTGTGACACATGGCGAATTAGAAAGTGCTACAGCATTTTCTTCCCTTATCGAAACCCAGCTTAAATGGAAAACAATGATACCTGATTACCTCCAATCAATGACACTCTTTGAAGGCATATAGGACTAAGAACAAAAACTATGACAAACAGATTGTATTCGCTTGATGTTTTTCGGGGGATCACTGTTGCCGCGATGATCCTCGTCAACAACCCTGGTAGTTGGAATAGTGTTTACCCTCCTCTGCTTCATGCCAAATGGCATGGCTGCACACCTACAGATTTAATATTTCCATTCTTTCTTTTCATTGTTGGCGTCTCTATTCACTTTGCCTATCAACCCAAGTTGAACGAAGGGCTTACAAAAAAGAATGTTTCCAAAATTCTTCGTAGAACAGTAATCATTTTCTTGTTGGGCATGATGTTGGCATTAGTGCCAACATTCAATTTCTCTTCGGTAAGGATTCCAGGAGTGTTGCAGCGCATTAGTTTAGTTTTTTTGTTTTGCTCACTGATCTATTTCAAAACCAATTGGCTTTCGCAGATTCGCGTGGCCTTAGTTTTATTGGTAGGTTATTTTGTGTTGATGACCATGGTACCGGTGCCGGGCGTTGGTGAGGCTAACCTCGAACCCGAAACAAACATTGGTGCGTGGTTGGATCGGTTGCTGCTGGAAGGCCACCTATGGTCGCAAAGTAAAACGTGGGACCCCGAAGGGATTGTAAGTACGATCCCCGCAATAGCCACAGGATTAATTGGAATGTTAACGGGTCAACTTTTTTCAAGGTTTGAGCAACCTGCTGAGAAAGTAACATGGCTGTTTTTTACAGGAGCTCTTTTAATTGTGGCGGGGTTAGCCTGGGGACTTATCTTCCCAATTAATAAAGCCTTGTGGACAAGCAGTTATGTGCTTTACACGGGCGGAATCGCCATGCAATTCTTGGCTGCTTGTTACTGGCTCATTGATGTGCAGGGGGTCAAAAAATGGTCAACTCCTTTTATCTACTATGGGATGAATGCGATTTTTGTATTTGTCGCTTCCGGTTTATTGGTGAAAGCGTTGACCCGGATAAAAATCGGTGAAGGAGAGAACGAACTATCTTTGTGGTCTTATCTCTATCAAAATCTATATGCCAGTTGGCTCACTCCGATGAATGCCTCTTTGGGCTTTGCATTCACCCTTATTCTCTTCTTTCTGGTCATCCTTTGGCAAATGTATCAACGGAAGATTTTTGTGAAAGTCTGACAACCTTTGATCACAAAAAATCGCTGTTCCGAATGATTAAGGCAGAATTTTCAGAAGTCAATTTCAGCCAATTGCGCATTTATTTATAAATCCATGCAACCCCTTTGCGCGTATAAGCATCTTGTTATTGAATTTGCTTAAATGACTTTACAGATTTACCGAGCGAAAGAAAAAGATTGGATAGAAGGCTGCAAACGGCAAAACCGGGACGCACAGCATGCCCTCTACTCCTTTTTCTCCGGTAAAATGTATGCCCTTTGCTGCCGATACATTAAAGACAAAATGGAAGCGGAGGATGTATTGGTTATGGCCTTTACCAAAATTTTTGAACGGATCGATCAGTACAAAAATGAGGGAAGCTTTGAAGGCTGGATCAGAAGGGTTATGGTAAATGAGTCGTTGAGTTATTTGCGCAAGACCAAAAACATGTATCTGGAAATGGATATTGCCGCTGCCGATCGGGAACCTGACTATAGCAGAGCAGAAAGCGATTTAGAGGCTGCGGATTTACTAAAAATGATTGGCGATTTGCCCACCGGTTATCGAGTAGTGTTTAACCTGTATGCAGTGGATGGATATTCGCATCAGGAAATTGCAGAACAACTAGGCATTAGTGAAAATACCTCCAAATCACAATTGAGCCGAGCGAGGGCACTTCTGCAAAAAAGACTTGTACAAGCCGACCAACGGCTAGAACAAAAAATGAGCTAATATGGAAAACAGGGTAGACGAACTTTTCAAAAATAAGCTGGAGCACTACGCTTCTTCTCCACCTTTAGGCGCTTGGGCGCGAATTGAAGCAAGCTTGGTAAAAAAAAATAATCCTTTGGTGGTTTGGCGTGTAGCTGCTGCGTTGTTGTTGATGGGCAGCTTGCTTACTGCACTTTATTGGACGCAAAACGACAATGATTTGAGGAGTAACTCAAGTATAGTTGAAAAAATGGAACCTGTACTAGCACCCAAAGAAATGGCTATGCCAGCAGCAAAAACTGAACAGCAAACCGCCACTATTGAAAAACAGCCAAACATCCGACCCCAAACAAAGCGAATTGCCAAAATGGTCGCCCAAGTAGATAGGGGGGCGACTGTCCTGGAAGATCAGCTACCGGTGGAAGTGTTGCGCTCAGGTAGAAGAAAAAAATAGCGGCCTAAAGAAATTCTTCATCAAAGCTAAAGAGCTAAAAAATGGAGAAAGCGGAATCAACTTAGCCGACTTTGCAAACCGGCTTTTTGCTTCCAATCATAAACAAGATCAAGACAAAAATAATCTCAATTAAAAAAAGACTTTCATGAGAAAAATACTAATAATAAATGCCTTAATCGTGTCATGTAGTGTCATGGCAACAGCACAAAAAAAGGCCGATACCGTGGTGATCAAAGTAGGTGAAGCCAGCAAAGTGATTTTTGCGATACAAGACAAGAAAGACCTCGAGACATTGAAACATTACAATTTTCAGTCATTGATGAGCGATATGATTGCTAAACTTGAAAAGAGAGACTCCACGCAATTGGCACAACCTTCTTCGGCTTACCTTAAAGACACAGTTGCAGAAACAACTACTTCAGGAAGTCAAATTGAATCGGTAGAGGAATGGCCTTCCGAAGAAGATAGAAGACGTTATCGTGAAATCAGCAGAGGCCGTTCCTACAACGATCGTGATCGCAGCAACAACTACGTAAGTTTCCGTTCGCGTAACAGGTCGGGACGAAGAACCTATAGTTCTTTCAACATCGACCTGGGCACCAACAATTTTTTGGAAGCCGGAAAATTCCCAGCCGATGCAAATTCAATATACACGGTACGCCCTTGGGGAAGTTGGTATGTCGGGCTAAACTCCATTCAACGTACACCTATTTCCAACAAACTTTTTTTAGAATGGGGGGGTGGGGTCAGTTGGTATAACTTTAAGTTTCAAAACGACAAGACGCTTTTGACAAAAGATGATACGCAGGCCTATTTTAGTTTCGATACCCGCACCGATCTCGATTTTAAAAAGAGCAAGCTGACTGTGGTCTATGTGAATTTCTCAATGGTACCCGTCATCGATTTTGGGGGCAATAGCAAAAAACCAGGTATCTTCAGTGGTCAAATGTCAAGGGGCTTTCGGATGGGACTAGGCCCTTATGTCGGCTACCGAATTGACAGCTACACCAAACAAGTATATGTACAAAACGGTGATGATAAGGTGGAACGTCATCACGACCCTTACTATCTCAACAACATTCGGTATGGTGCGCGATTGCAGTTTGGATTTAGAGGAACCGATCTCTTCTTCAACTACGACCTTAACGACCTTTTTGTAAAAGACAAAGCGCCTCAGTTGAATGCATTTACTTTTGGAGTTACGTTGTAATTAATCGCTTACAAATACAGATCCATCATTGATATCTTACGCGGATTAAATCAGAGCCACGAATGCACAAATAAACACGAATAAACCAAAGAATGCATTCGTTTAGTTTGTGTGATTCGTAGCAAGTTTAATCATGGGGTGTAATTCTTGTTTATCACTTTTTACTTAAACGCCTCCCCTTTCGTCAATACCATCTGCTTTTCATCACCGCGCAACTTTAGGTCTTTACTAACCCTCCGTGGGCTTGGCCATTGAAATACCAGCCATACAACCAATCCTAAAAAGTAGATGGCAAACCATTCGCTGCCAGTCAAAAACAAACCGGCCGCCATAAACAGCGAAGTCGCCACGATAGCAGAAAGTCGGATCACAGCTACTGAGAAATATTTTTCCAGTCGCACTCCCAAACTGATTTCTTTGTTGAGCAACGAAAATTTCTTGCGCACCACCAAGTGAACAATCGTTAGGTCTAGTATAGCCAGGACAGGGAATGCGATCAAAATAATCCGCTCAACCAGTTCACTTTGAATCGAGGGGAAAATCCGGTTTGTCAAGAGCAAGTAATAGATCACCAAGAACGTACCGATGGGGATGAACATCATCAGTAAGCAAATATTATACAGCTTGTAGAAGAATTCGCGAAGTGAGCTATAATTCATTTTGGGTAACTTTATACAATCAAAGCTAATTATAAATTACCTTTGTAACACCTATACTAAGTATCTCATGGAGACGGTAGCTAACTTAACTAGAAAGGAACAAGTCATTCGCAGTGCAGCTCAGCTGTTCAGAGAGAAAGGGTATGCGGCTTCATCCATGCGCGATCTGGCTCAGAAATTAGGCATTGAAGCGGCCAGTCTTTATTCGCACATCAAATCAAAAGAAGAAATCCTGCAGAGCTTATGCTTTGATATGGCCACTGAGTTTCGAAAATCACTGGAGGAAGTAGAAAAGCAAAAACTGTCACCGTCAGAGAGGCTTCGCAAAGGCATCATTGGACACATTCAAGTGATGGCAAAAGATCTTACCGCTTCAGCCGTTTTTATGAATGAGCACCGCCACCTCAGCCAGCCCTTTCTCCGTGATTTTTTACTACTTCGCATCAACTACATCAACCGCTTCAAATCGATGATAGAAGATGGAATCCGTACGGGCCAGTTTAAGGAATCAATTGATAAGAAGTTAGCGGTGATGACACTTTTCTCGTCATTGAACTGGATGCCGATGTGGTATGACCCGAAAAGCGACATAGACCCGACTGAACTTGGACAGCAATTGTCTGATATGTTGGTTAACGGACTAAAAAAGGAAAAATCCATTCTCCTTTTTCTTGCTACCTTGAGCCGAAACCTACCACCTATGATCAAATTTATCATCCAAATCTTCAAACGATTTGCCTGGTTTAAGCGCTTCAACGCGAAAGTGACCTACGAACTTCTGGCCAAAAACATTCCTGCCGAAGACTGGCATTTTATGAATTATGGCTACACGCCTACCAGCAGCGAACCCAGTTTAGAAGTAGCCGATGATCCCAAAATTCAAAAATACTCTCTTCAAATGTATCACTACCTCGCTGCAAAAACCGATCTGGCAGGCAAGCAAGTATTGGAAATTGGCAGCGGACGTGGTGGTGGTGCCAAGCATGTCGCATCGCACTTCAAGCCTGCCAGCTACACTGGTCTGGATATTGCCGCCAGCGCGGTGGATCTGGCCAATAAAATTCATCAAGTGCCGGGGCTGAAATTCATTCAAGGAAGTGCTGAAAAAATTCCCTTGGCGAGTAACAGCATCGATGTCGTCCTCAACGTGGAGTCTTCTCACGGGTATGGAAATGTTGATACCTTTTTGAGTGAAGTAAAGCGTGTACTAAAGCCGGGTGGAAAATTGTTGATGGTTGACTTTAGAAATAGCGTGGAGAACATGACTATCTTCCAAAACCAGATAAAAAATTCAGGGCTTCAACAATTGTCACAAGAAGACATTACACCCAATGTAGTTGAATCCATCGAAGCAGAGGACGATTCGAAAAAAGAGCGCATCAAAAAACTGATTCCGGCACGTTGGCAAAAACTATTCAATGAATTTGCCGGGGTGGTTGGGTCAAGGTTCTACGAAACGTTAAAAAATGGCACAAGGCCCTATTATCGGTTTGTGCTAACTAAAACCCGATAGTTAACCTTACTCTGCCCTCTCCTATTTTAGTCAAAAGAACCTCGGCTAATACTGGCGGTACTATATCCTTTGCTCCAAACGGATAACTTCAAAAAAGTTAACATCTTCCCTACTTCTTTGTTAAATTGCAAACGATTGTTAGCGGCACACCAAAATCGGTCGAAATCACTTAAATTCTCATGTTATGTACGGAGGTGGAAATACGTTTGAGGTAATTAAGGCAGACGATGTAGCGCAAGAAGATCCCATTTTACTGGCTGTATTTGAAGCGCGGATTGCGCGGGGTGAAAAAATAGAACCGACTGATTGGATGCCCCAACTCTATCGCAAGCAGCTGATTCGAATGATTGAGCAGCACGGGCACAGCGAAATTATTGGAGCCTTGCCTGAAGGAACTTGGATTACCCGCGCTCCTGGTTTCAAAAGAAAAATGGCATTAATGGCCAAAGTGCAAGACGAAGTTGGCCACGCACAGCTACTCTACAGCGCTGCCGAAACATTGGGCAAATCGCGCGAGCAAATGATTGACGATTTGATTACCGGCAAATCGAAATACTCTAACATTTTCAACTATCCTACCCTCACTTGGGCAGATTGTTGTTTCATCTCCTGGTTAGTTGATGCCGGAGCCATAGTGAACCAGTTGGCGAATGCAAAAGGAAGCTATGGACCCTATTGCCGGGCACTCGATCGGATTTGTGCAGAAGAATCTTTCCATTTAAAATACGGACATCATTGTGTAATCTATTTAGCAAGTGGCACACAAAAACAACGCGACATGTTTCAGGCAGCCTTGAACCGCTGGTGGCCACCCATGATGCACTTCTTCGGTCCTTCCGATAAAATTTCTGTTCACACAGAAATGCTGATGCGATGGAAAGTGAAAATGGGCACCAACGATGACATGCGCAATCAGTTTTTGGATATGTACGTACCGAAGATTTGGGAACTAGGTTTTACTATTCCCGATGCTAACCTGAAGAAAAACGAGGAAACCGGAAGATGGGATTATACAGAACCTGACTGGGAAGAATTTAAGCGAGTCATCAATGGTGGTGGCCCCTGCAATAAAGAAAGACTAGAAGTAAGACGCATTGCGGAAGAGCGTGGAAAGTGGGTGCGTGAGGCATTGAAAACTCCGAAGACACAATACGTTACTCCTCTCGCTTAGAAAGAATAGTTTCCAGTTTCCAGTTACCGGTAACTAGAAACTGGAAACTTTGAACCCAAAGTTGTTTACGAAGACCATGAACTCGTTAGATCCCCGCGTAACCCGGCTGCCTCTCATTGGTGAAGAAGGAAAAATTGTTCCGAAAGCTTCGCTGGATCAGTTTGGTACGTACGAGGTGTTTGTGAAGCCCAAGGAAGGCAAACCATTTCAGCATGAAGGCATTGTGCATGCACCTAATTTAGAGTTAGCATACGTACTCGCTAAGGAAACCTTTACACGGAGATTTACCTGTACATCATTGTATGTGACAGACACACGCGATGTATTCGTGTCACCCCTAACAGAGGGAGACAAAAATGCTTACGATCAGATTACGCCTTCGGTAGCAACTTCCGGAATAAAAAAACAATTTGAAATTTACCATTTGCCCAAGCGGGGCAAGCAACACATTCATGCCGGCAGTGTGGAAGCTAGTTCACCGGAAGAAGCGATGAGCGCGGCCAAACAAAAATTTAATCAGGGAAAAATAGTTTTTAATATCTGGGCGATTGAAGCCAACAATATCAGATTCACCTCACCTGAAGAACAAGAGTTGTGGCTGACGTTGCCCGATAAAAAGTTTAGAGATGCTGCAAATTACAAGGGAGGTGAGAAGTTGAGCAATTTTTTAGAAAAAAGTAACTTTATAAAAAAATAAAGAAATGGTTACGAAAGAAGAGATAAAAAAAGAAGTGGATAAATTGCCTGCTAGTCTCTTGGATGAAGTGTACTCCTATTTGAAAAGCGTAAGAGATAAGAACAGCCTTTCAGAAGAAGAAGCCAAAAGAAAATGGAAAGAATGGTGGGACGATCCCAAAACAACATTTTCTCCTGATTTTATGAACGAGCGTATTCAACCTCCTTTGGAGAATAGAGAAAAAATGTTTGATTGATGGCTTATCTATTAGATACTGACACCTGTATTTTCACAATGAAAAAAGTGCAGGCAATCCATCAAAAGTTTGGTTCAATAAATCCTAGCCATCTTTTCGTTTCATCAATAACTGTTGCCGAATTGGAATATGGTGTTTCAAAGAGTAAGCTAGCTGAACAAAACACTAAAAGACTTAGCGACTTTCTTTCTCGATTAACCATTTTAGACTTTACAAAACAATCGGCTAAGCAGTATGGCTTAATCCGCGCCTCCCTTGAAAAAAGAGGTATGCTCATTGGGGCAAACGACATGTTGATTGCGGCCATTGCAAAAAGCCTTGACCTTACTCTCGTCACGAACAATGAAAAAGAATTTTCACGAGTCGAAAGTTTAAAAATCGAAAACTGGCTTAAAGAATAGTTAGATGGAAAAACTCCCCCTGAAAGAACTTCTCTACAAAATGGCCGATGACCAATTGATCATCGGGCATCGTAATTCTGAATGGACTGGCTTTGGCCCTTTGCTGGAAGAAGATATTGCCTTCTCTTCCATGGCACAAGATAAAATTGGTCATAGTCTGGCGCTCTATACCATCCTTCATGAGTTGGGAGAAAGTGATCCTGACACGGTGGCCTTCACCCGGAATGCCAATCAGTTTCACAACAGCATTTTCACCGAGTTACCCAATCAGGAATATGACTTTAGTCTTGTGCGTCATTTCTTATACGACACAGCCGAAGCATTGCGTTTTCAATTGTTGACTAACTCTACCTGCGAGCCACTCGCACAGGTAGCACGCAAAGTGCGAGGGGAACTTCGTTACCATACACTGCATGCGAAAACATGGGTGAAACAACTGGGCTCCGCTACCGAAGAAAGTGTGAGTCGTTTGCAAAAATCATTGGAGCAGGCCATGCCCTATGCATTAGGCATGTTTGAAGAATCGCCTTACGAAAAAGAAATAATGGAAGCAGGTATTTTTGAAGGAGAGCAGAAGTTGAAAGAGCTTTGGATGGCGAAAGTAGAAGAGACCATCAGTCAAACGAGTTTGCATTTACCGGATTGGAAAATTGTTCAACCTATAAATGGGGGAAGAATTGGAAAACATACAGAACACCTTCAGCCTTTGCTGGATGAAATGAGCGAAGTATTTAGAATTGATCCGGGGGCGGAGTGGTAAGTATTAGTCCGGAAGATCGAAAGGCGGGAAGTCGGTAAGTTAGAAAGTTGATTTGAGTTTATTATCCATGACTACCATTAGTACATCTGTAAAACAAATTTATGAATGGCTCGAGGATGTCAAAGATCCCGAGATACCTGTTTTGTCGTTGGTAGACCTGGGGGTGATTTCTAACGTGGAAATTGACGGAGACAAAGTGAGCATCGAACTCACCCCTACTTTTGCGGGTTGTCCGGCTATGGAGTATATGAAAAACGAAGTCATCGAAAAGTTAAAGAGCAAGGGAATACCTAAAGTAGAGGCAACCATCTCTTTCCGGGTACCGTGGTCATCGGAATTTATTTCGGAAAAAGGAAAAAAAGCACTCAAGCAATATGGATTTGCACCCCCTCCTTCCAACAAGCTTTTTACAGAACTGGAAATACTGGAAAACGCCATATGCCCTCGGTGCGATGGCACCGACACTGAAATGAAAAGCCCCTTCGGCCCAACCCTTTGCAGGTCACTTTACTACTGCCATGATTGCAAAGAGGCCTTCGAACAGTTCAAACCGTTGTGAAGAGTAGATGCACATCTTAGTTTGGCATAAAACCTTTAAACTTGTGGTTCGTTTAGCGAACCACATGAGATTATTGAAAAGACCAATTGCCGCAATACCCTTTCTTTTTGGAGGGATGCTATTGATGAGTTGTGGCCGATCTGCCACGATCAACGAAACGACCACCTTTACTCATATTGATTCGCTGACCGACACCTATTTATCATTACAAGATACCTTACTGTATTCTTGGAATGTACTGGTAAAAGATGAGCAGGAAAAAGTAGACGCAATGGAAAAAGCGTTGCATCAATTGATTCAATTGCCAGTCCCGGAAAAATCTCAGCTAGTCACTTTGCAAAGTCGCCTGCAGCAACTAAAGCAACTGCGCATCACACAAAAAACGCTTACCAACCCATATGTGGTAGAAGAGTATGATTTCGCGACCAGCTCATTGGTAGCCGAAATAATTGCCCTTTCTGAATCTAACTCTGTGTTGATGCAGAACAAAAACCTCTCGGTGCTGATTGAGAAAATTAAAGTTGCTGAGCAACATACGCCTCTATTCCGATCTAGCTATGACAGCATTGCCTTACTGTTTAATACCTTTCTCGAGAAGAATGAATCTTCGCTGAAGGAGATTGATAAAAGTGGTCTCCTTGAAAAGAGGCCATTGTTTAGCGGGGTAGCTGGCAAATAAATATTCGAGACTTTTTGATACCCCCCTGTCACGTTTAGTCTCAGCCTGACACGGTGTGACAACTCCAAAAAAAATCGAGACCAAAAACTTTCACCTTCAACCTCGATTCATTCAGTAACGACTAACGATCAGTCATCAACGTTTTACCATCTCTTCTTCCGCTCTCCCCCACTGGCACCACCGCTTCCACCGTACGAACGGCCACCGCCTCCACCATAGGAGCGCTTACCTTCGCTGCCTACTTTTCCTTCTCCACTGCCGCCATCAAACGAACGTCTTTTGCGTTGGTAGCCCACGCCACCTTCGCCACCACCACTTCTCTCACCACCTCCGCTGCGCTCGCGTCTCTCGCCACCACCTTCTCTGCGTTCGCCTGTCATTTCTAATCTTACTTTACGACCGCGAACTTCTACGCCTTCAAAGCCTTTCATCACTTGCTCGGTCACATCTTTTTCTAATTCAAAGAAAGAGAATGCACCCTTCAAGTCAATCTTGCCAATCTTGCCTTTGTCAATTTCACCGTAGTCACAGATTAAGCCAAGCAAATCGCCCGTCTCCAATCCATCCATTCTGCCGATGTTGATAAACACACGGTCACCACTCGGGCGACTGTCTCTATCACGGTCATCGCGACCGTACCGATCATCACTTACAAATGATTTGGTGCGATCTGATTTGTTCAAGTCACGTGCATCGCGATAATACGCTAAGAAACGATTGAACTCAATCGAAGCAAAACGCTTGATGATATCTTCTTTCGATAAGTCGATCAGTTCATGATATACTTCCGGCAAGAAGCTGTCAATCTCCTCTTCGTTCACCTCTACGTTGCGCATCTTGCGTGTCAGCTCCATAATCTTGCGCTGGCACACCTCATCACCCGTAGGGATCATGATTTTGGTAAACCTGCGCTTAAGTGCTTTTTCTATCTGGCTGATCTTGCCCATCTCTTTTTTAGAAACGATGGCCAACGAAATACCCTTCTTACCGGCACGAGCCGTACGGCCGCTTCGGTGTGTGTAGTACTCCATCTCATCAGGCATGTTCATGTGAATCACGTGCGTGATACCCGTTACATCTATACCGCGAGCTGCCACATCCGTAGCCACCAACATTTGTAATGTTTTGTTCTTAAAACTCTTCATCACACGGTCGCGCTGCATCTGCGTTAAATCCCCGTGAAGGGCATCTGCATTGTAGCCATCTTTCATCAAACTTTCTGCTACCCGCTGCGTGTCAATTTTAGTACGGCAGAAGATCACCCCAAAAATATCGGTGGTGTAGTCTACCATTCTTTTCAGCGCCTGGTATTTATCTCGCTCGTCTACTACAATGTATTGATGGTCGATGTTCTCGTTGCCCTGATTGCGCTCGCCCATGGTGAGCTCCTGCGGGTTGTTCATGTAGTTCTTCGATATCTCGCGCACCTCGCGGGGCATCGTAGCCGAGAAGAGCCACACATTTTTTTCGTCAGGCGTGCCCGACAAAATTTCGTCAATTGCATCTTTGAAGCCCATGTTCAACATCTCATCGGCTTCATCCAATACTACGTATTTAATCGTGCCCAGGCTCACCACCCTGCGTTCGATCAAGTCAATCAATCGGCCGGGCGTAGCGACAATAATCTGAGCGCCTCTTTTTATTTTTCTAATTTGATCTGATATACTCGCACCGCCATATACGGTTACGATGTTCAGGTCCTTCACCGACTTGCAAAAGTTTTCTAAGTCAGTAGTAATTTGCACGCTTAGTTCGCGTGTAGGCGCCAGAACCAATGCTTGCGTGGTGCGGTCTTTCACATCGATCAGCTCGATCAACGGAAGGCCAAACGCGGCAGTTTTTCCAGTGCCCGTTTGGGCTAATCCGTGTTCTTGAATGGGCGTTGGAGTTTCAAAGCCCATTTGGCGGATTGCCTCCACCACTTGCTCCGAAAGTCCCAGTTCACTAAATGATTTCATTCGTTTCTAATTGTTTTTTTTTGGTCTCATGGAATGGCTCACTAAGCTGCACCTCAACAATGAGCGCAGTGTGTAACCATTTCATTAATAAAGTTTATTTGTAAAAATTAAGCCGCAAAGGTAACCTAATTAATTGGAAGTGATATTATTAGCTCAATCAGCAGCCCCAAAGGGTAATCTGCTGTTGTAAGCAAAACCACCCCTACTTTATTCGGAAAAGGAGAGTTTATGCAAGAATGGTCCGCAAGCCGGAAATTAACAACTGGGCGTGCCCCTTGCCGAGGCGGCCGGGTCGCGCTGTCGCTACTCGCCACCTGCCGCACATTCCATTTCGGACTCAAACAGGCCGCTCCATCGCTCACGCTAAAGTTTCAATAACCATTTATCCCGGATTAAAAACGGGGAACCCCCGTTTTTTCAGAGCAATTTCTGGCGTAAATTTCCAAAAAACGACTGTGGCCTTCAACGAAGACTCCCGTGTAAAAATCCCAACCATTCTGCATCTGTGCAGATTGGGCTACACATACCTTTCGTTGAACAAGGCCAAATGGGATGAGACCAACAATATCTTCCCAGACATTTTTAAGGAGAGCATCAGCAGAATCAATTCCGACCTCAAATTAGCAGCAGGCGATCTTACTCGGCTTTTCGATGAAATCGCTCTTTCATTGGAGAATGAAGATCTGGGCAAAGTCTTTCATGAAAAACTGCTAGATCAATCCGGTGTTCGCCTGATCGACTTTAAATACTTTGATAACAACTCCTTCCATGTTGTTACAGAGTTAACATGTAAAAAAGACGAAGAGGAATTTCGTCCAGATATTACTCTGTTGATTAATGGAATGCCACTGGTGTTCATTGAAGTAAAGAAGCCGAATAATCAAGATGGCATTCAAGCGGAGTTGAACCGAATCCACAAACGTTTTCAAAATAAGAAGTTTAGAAACTTTGTCAACATCACTCAGTTGATGATTTTCTCCAACAACATGGAGTATCAAGAAGATTCCCTTGAGCAACTAGAAGGTGCATTCTATGCCACCACTGCTTACGGTAAAGTTTCACTTAACTATTTCCGTGAGGACAAAGAAAGCAATTTTGACCTGAACAAAATTCTGAAGCCTATTGATCAGGCAGGGAAATCGCTTTTAACATTTTAGCACCAAACTTCTGTAATCATCATCCAATGCAGCGGTCAACCGTTTTGATCGTTTGGACATTTTGGTGGATTTCTCTTTGTCCAACAA
>VYLZ01000160.1_pt1 | contig 33325 bp, 19 predicted proteins | sample 5115361 | NCBI WGS metagenome assembly VYLZ01 (sample SAMN12291805, study PRJNA351875) | freshwater metagenome | isolation source: freshwater lake | place: USA: Michigan, Sixteen Lake | collected 2013-08-07 | reverse complement strand
CGGACTAAGTATTGTTTTTGGTGCAAATAAGAGTGACGAAAAAGCACCTTTTTTAGGAGGCACATTTGCCATTACCCTCAATCGCATAAATGATTTCAACGGAGGTTTTGAGTACCGAGGGCAAAACAATACGAGTTCGATGATCGATTACTTTTTGGAGGTGTCAAATGGTAAAGGTCGAACAAAGGATCAATTCAATCCAAGTTTTGATCCAAATAGAAGCCCGCCAGGGCAAGGTGATAATGTAAACACGCCAGCCTACCTAGGATACAACAACTACTTGATTGGCCCTGATCGCTCGCCAGATGACACAATATATTACTCGGATGTCATAGGCAAACCCTTTCAGACAGAAAAAGTAAAAACATCCGGTTCTCAAAACCAGTGGAGCATCTCATATGGTGCCAATTTCAATGATAAGTTTTTTTTGGGTGGGGGTCTTGGAATTATGTCTGTAAGGTATGGTTATGACAAAACATACACGGAAAACTATGAAGGTCAAATTATGCTTGCCCCGTGCAACGACTGCTTCAATAATTTTAAGTTGCGGGAAACTCGTACCACCACCGGCAGCGGAGTTAATTTAACACTTGGGGCACTTGTTAAACCTGTTGATTTTTTCCAGTTTGGCTTGTCGTATGTTACTCCTACAGCTTATCAGTTAACTGATAACTACACGGCCAGCATGACATCTAGTTGGAATAACTATGATTATTACGGCACTGGCGAAGTTATATTGAACAACGAAAGCTTTAGCACGGAAGATACCGATCCAAGGAATCCTACTGATCCAACTAGCTATAGCATGGTCACGCCTTCTCGGCTCACCGCTGGCGCTGCCATTTTTATCCCGAAGAGAGGGTTCATTACAGCCGATGTCGAATTTGTTAATTACAGCAAGGCAACTACCAGTAGCTTTACTGAGCAGTTGTACAGTTTGACCATCGATGCTCCGAGCGAAGTAAATAATCGAATTAGTTCACGCTTTCAATCTGTAACTAACTTACGAATAGGTGCTGAATATAGAATCAAAAAATTCAGACTGCGAGCCGGGTATAACATCATGGCCGATCCTTATGTGCGAAGACCAACCGATCGAATCAACTACTCGCTCACTAGCATGAACTCTATTACCGGAGGGCTTGGTTACAGAGATTCAAAATTCTTTGTCGATGTGGCCGTTATTAACACTCAAGGTGTTGGCTATTATGTTCCGTATGCGGTAGATTCTCCTGTGAGCCCCTCAGTTGATTACAATAATTCAACAACTAGAATCCAGTTTACTGTCGGATTTCCTTTCTAGAGATTGATTTCTTTTATGATCTTGTTGGAATCAATTTGATCTCCACGAATTGTAATACTTGCTTGCTTATAAAAGGAAAGCCGCTGCGAACGCAAAAATTCGATTTGATCTTTCAATCCGTCTATGCCATTTGATTTTAGTAGGGGGCGCTCTTCTCCCTTTAATAAAACAATCCGTCTGGCAATTTCCATGGTCGGCACATCCAAAAAAATGGTCGTACCGGATTGGTTCATGGTAGCCATATTTTCAAGAAAGCAAGGTGCACCACCACCGGTAGCCATCACAAAAGAAGAATCTGACTGGGTCCACGATTTCAAAATTTGTGATTCAATTTTTCGAAAATAGTTTTCCTTTTTGTCTTTAAAAATCTGTGGAATAGTTTTCATCTCTGCTTTTTCTATCTCTACATCTAAATCTACATAGGGCAGTTTCAACTTAGCTGCCAAGTCTTTGGCTAATGTTGTCTTCCCTGAACCAGGGAGTCCAATCAAGAAAATTTTCATTGAACTAATTTTAAAACTTCAGCTGAGGAAGGCGTGTCATTGTGATGCCAATTGCCCAATACGGTTCCGTTTTTCCAAAGTGCAATACCGGGATTAGATCGGATGATTGTTTTTAAAACAGTTGCATCTGAATAATAGTAAGGCACTGCCAATTGATGCTCATGCCGAAAAGCCTCCATCTGCTCAGAACTGGAAGAAGTCAGCACAAAGCAATCTACCTTGCCTTCCAATTCCCCCGTCAGCTTTTTAATGGCTTCCATATTTTCTACAGACGCTTTCTTTACGTCATAGATGACAATCATTAATCTGTCCCCATCAAATGTGTACTTGGTTTTGTCTTCTCCTTCAGGGCTGGTAACAGCGTAGTCGGTGATCTTTGGTTTTATTTTGTCTTCATTCAAGACGCGGGACGAAACATAAGTATAGCCCGCCTCAGATATGTACTTTTCGGCCTTCAATTCCTTGCCCTCTTTTTCAAACGTGTATTCAATAATAGGCTGTTCTTCTGGAATCATTTGCTGGGGAATTGTATTGCCCACGCGATACGCTCTAAAATCAATGAAAGGCAAATGCTGGATGGCGTAAATGCCCAGGAACAAACAAATCAACGTAGTAGCCAACACAATTAAATTTCCTTCGCGTGTTCTCAAGATAGCCTTGTAACTTCTTCGATACCAAAATAAATGGAGCACGAAAACCATCAGCACTACGTCCTTGGTAAATGACTCCCATGGAGTGAGCTTAATGGCATCGCCAAAACACCCACAGTCGGTGACTTTATTAAAGTAAGCCGAATAGAAAGTTAAGAACGTGAAGAATACCATCAATGCAAGAAGCACCCAGGTAGTCAGATTCATCCGCCAATAAATAAGAATAGCAGCACCCAAAGCCAGTTCTAAGATGATCATGATCATTCCAATCTCCAGCGACCAAGGGATGAAATGATGAAAGAAAGAACCAAAATCATTGGCAAACACTTCGAAGTATTCCTCCATTTTGATTTGAGTGCCGATCGGATCGTTTAGCTTGATCAGCCCGGAGAAAATGAAAAGTCCTCCTACGAAGAATCGAGAGAATAGGTCAATAATTTTGTTGAACATAAATGCTGATAAAAGCTCAAAATAACGAAAAAATAGTATTTCTGAGCCTCAATAAATTCGTTCGGCTTTGTTAAAGATTCGTTAATCTCTTTGTGCTATCGAATCACTACTAAAGTCCGATCTTTACTGACCTAAAAAAATAGCATGACAAAATTCTACGCTTTATTTTTCTCTGTTCTTTGCTTTCAAATTCAAGGTTCGGCTCAAGTTACACTAACCACTTCTCCTTACTCTCAAGATTTTAATTCAATTGGCAGTGGTTTGCCTCCGGGTTGGAGTGTACGTACAGGTGCAACGGCTACTGCCTTGGGGACTGCAGGCACACTTGTTTCAGCCGCTACCGCTTGGAACACAACTACGGGAAACTTCAGAAATGTAGCAGCCGCAGCTGGCCTTACTGCTACATCCGTTTCCACCGATCAAAATAATTCCACCAACAGAGCATTAGCCGTTCGCCAAACAGGCAGCTTAGGAGACCCTGGTGCCGCATTTGTTTTGCAGCTCGCGAACACTTCTGGTCTCACCAATTTTCAGTTAAGTTTCAAATTGCAATCATTGGATGGTAGTGCTGCTGGCCGCACCACAACTTGGCGAGTAGACTACGGCTTTGGACCAGCGCCCACTTCTTTCACTGCTTTATCTACAACACCGGCTACGTTGACAACAATATTGGCAACAGGTGGGATCAGTTGGGGTAGCACAGATGTAACTGCGAATTTTGGTACCACACTGGATAACATAACAGGCGAAGTGTGGATTCGCATTACCACTCTTACCGGATCTACAGGAAGCGGATCGCGCCCCACATCGGCCATAGACGATTTTCAATTGACCTTTGCCGCAGGTGATGTAACCCCGCCAACATTCACTTCAACCTATCCAAAAACATCAACCCTCTCCTCCTCAGGCTTTGATTTGATGACGAATCTAAACGAACCAGGTAAAACCTATTTTGTGGTACTGCCTAACAATGCGCCAGCGCCTTCTTCATCACAAGTCAAAAATGGACAAGATGGGGGGACACCCCCGGTGAGCGCAATATCATTTAGAACTATTGACGTAGCAAATGCCGCTACCGACTACAGCACTGCCGTTTCTGGCTTAGCATCTGCCACCGACTACGATGTGTATGTGGTAGCCGAAGATTTGATACCCAATCTGCAAAACGCGCCCATTAAATTAGAAGTACTTACCAATACCGCGGGAGATGTGACCCCTCCCGCATTCACTGCCACCTTTCCAATTATCAATGCTATTTCCGCTACTTCATTTACGGTTCGTACAAATTTGGATGAGGGGGGGAAAACATATTATGTGGTGTTGCCTGCTGGCGCCACCGCACCTTCATCCGCGCAAGTAAAAACGGGGCAAAATGGAAGTGGCGTAACCGTTGCATTGAACTTGGCAGGAACTATCAACGTGACGTCAGCCGCTACTGAGTTTACTTCCGCGGTAAGCGGACTAAGCCCGTCTACTGGCTATGATGTTTACATTGTAGCGGAAGACAATGTGCCTAATCTTCAAATCAGTCCAACCAAAATAAGCGTTGTTACTAGCGCACAATATTTGGAAAGCTTCAATGCGTGTGACGGAACAGCATCTTTCTCACAATTCAGCACAACAGGCGCGCAGGTTTGGGGTTGTACGGATTTCGGAAGAAATGCAACCAAAGGCATCCGCATGAATGGATTTTCCGGGACTGCGCAGTTAAATGAAGACTGGTTGATATCGCCTGTTACGACCTTAAGTGCCAATGCCAGCCTTAGATTCTATTCTCAATTTTCGTTTGCAGGGCCATCTCTTCAACTAAAAATTTCCACTAACTTTTCAGGCACTGGAGATCCATCATCAGCTACATGGACTGATTTGAATGGAAACTTCCCCATGGTAGCAGTACCTTCCACTAGCACGTCACTATCAGATTGGACGCAGAGCAACGTAGATTTATCTGCCTATGCTTCGCAAAACGTGTATGTGGCTTTTGTGTATACTTCTACCACTGGTACGAACACCGCAGCCCGCTGGACGTTGGATGACATTAGCTTCAATAATGCAGCAGCCAGCTATTTAGAGGCTTCACCCTCCTCACTATCATTTATTGCCGGAGCAACGGTTAAAAGTTATTCGTTACGAGGATTCAACCTATCGAACAACGTTACCGTCAATGCGCCCAGTAATTTTACTGTATCGAAAGACAACACTACTTTTTCCGGTTCCATTTCGTATACACCCGCAGAAATTGCTTCGACACAAAATGTATTTGTCAAATTTGACGCTCCCGCTGGTTCAAACACATTCACAGGAACAATTTCAAACACTTCCACTGGAGTTTCTACCAAGAATATTTCTGTTCGAGGGACGGACAAGTCACAGACACTGGATGTCACCACGTACAATTTAGAATTCTTTGGTACAGACGTGAAGGATACGGGTGGAGCGGAATTCGGGCCGATTGATGATGCCTTGCAGGTTTCCAATGCTATTACTGTGCTCCAGAATATCGGTGCAGATATTTTTGCTGTGCAAGAAGTAGCCGATGATGTTGCTTTCAATCAACTTGTGAGCAACCTGCCTGGCTTTAGTGGAGTGTTGGCTAACAGATGGTCCTATTCTTTTGATCCACCTGATGCGAATTTTCCACCCCAAAAAATTGGGTTTATCTACAATAATTCGACCGTTCAACTGGTGAGTTCCAGAGTCATGTTTACTCAACTTTACGATGCGGTTAGAGCAGGGAACACAGGTTTATTGCCGGGCTACCCAACTACCGCCTCCAGTTTTTGGTCGTCTGGAAGATTACCTTTTATGGCCACATTTGATGTTACTGTTGCAGGCGTCACAAAGAGAGTGAGGGTGATTAATATTCATGCAAAATCTGGGTCGGCTACGGGAGATTATAACCGAAGAAAATACGATGTAAAAGTGTTGCACGATTCGCTGATCGCAAACTATGCGAATGACAACATTATTTTGTTAGGTGATTACAACGATGATGTAGATGTTTCTATTGGCGCGCCCACCAATCCTGAATCGACCTATAAAGTCTTTGTTGATAACACGACTAATTTCAATTCGCTTACGTTGGCCATTAGCCAGACAGGAGCTTTTAGCTTCCCCAGTTCGAGTAGCTTTTTGGATCATCTTACTACTTCCAATGAATTGACGAATTCATATATAAGTAATTCCATCATTGTAGAAGATCCAAGGACCTACATTTCCAACTACGTCAACACTACTTCCGATCATTTACCAGTGTCAGCGCGTTTCTTGCTGTCGGTGAAAGCAGATCAAGCAATTACATTTAGTGCGTTGCCAGCTAAAACCTTTGGCGATGCGGCTTTTACCCTCTCCGCTTTTTCTACATCCGGTTTACCCATTTCCTATGCAAGTTCAGATGCTACCATTGCGTCCATTAGCGGTAACACGGTAACTATTTTGAAAGCAGGAACGGTAAGCATTACCGCTAACCAACCAGGCGATGCCAACTTCAATACCGCAACCAGTGTTGTTCAGTCATTGACTATCAACAAAGCCAATCAAGCAATTACATTTAGTGCGTTGCCAGCTAAAACCTTTGGGGATGCGGCTTTTACGCTCTCAGCTTTTTCTACATCCGGCTTACCCATTAGTTATACAAGTTCAGATGCTACCATTGCGTCCATTAGCGGTAACACGGTAACTATTTTGAAAGCAGGAACGGTAAACATTACTGCCATTCAAACTGGGGATAACAGCTATAATGCAGCACCAAGCGAAGTGCAACCCTTGGTGATCAACAAGGCAAACCAACAAATTGTATTTGCAGCCATCTTAGAAAAACAATTTGGCGATGCTCCTTTTGCGTTGAATGCAAATACCACCTCCGGCTTGCCTATCACCTTCACAGCATTGACAAGTAATAAGGTGACCATCGCCAACAATCAAGCAACTATTGTAGCGGGAGGAAGAGTCATCATTGTGGCTTCGCAACCGGGCAATGCGAACTACAATGCGGCTGCATCGGTCAGTCAAACCTTTTGTATTAAACCCGCCAAGCCCACAATCAGTGTCTCATTGGCATCAGGGAATGCCACGCTCACATCTTCAGCGTCTGGCGGGTATAAATGGTTTTTAAATGGAGCACTAATTCCCAATGCAAATGGTCAGTCTTACATTGCTACGTTGGCAGGAACCTACAAAGTGCAGGTGACCTTGGATGATTGTCTGAGCGATTTTTCAAATGATGTTCCTGTTATCATTACTGGCGATTTGCCCAATGGCAACGCATTTATTTCTCTTTACCCGAACCCGACAGCTGGCAGCTTGTTCATTTCAGGTTTAGAGCCCGAAACAAATGAATGTTCGATCGTTGATTTACTTGGACGACCGATAATGATGAACTTGGAAAAATCAGGTGACCTACATCGATTGACCACCGAAAGTCTGGTTGACGGAGTTTACATGCTGAGGGTGAACCAAAGCAACTCAGTACTTCAATTGAAATTCGTAAAAAAGAATTAGTGGAATTGGTTTATCTAGAGAGGCATCGCTTTGAAAAGAGCGGTGCTTTTTTGTTTTCGAAAAGAAACTTCTTGTTTTTATTCATTTTGTAATGATTACTAACTTTGCAAAAGTATTTTAAACAGATAAATGAAACTAAATTTCATAATCACTTTTTGCTTTCTTGCAGTTCTGGGCTTAAGTAAAGCTAGGTCTCAAGTAACAATTTCAAGTTTTACCCCAAACAGCGGATCTATAGGCTCTGTTGTATCTATTAGTGGAACTAATTTTAGCTTAATACCTGCTGAAAACGTTGTAACATTTAATGGTGTACAAGCTACTGTTATCACGAGCAGCAATTCGAATATTCTAGCAAACGTACCGTTGGGTGCAACATCTGGCAAAATAGCTGTATCGGTGTCATGTAAAAGAGCAGTAAGCCTTTCAAATTTTAGGCCGATAGTCGAGTTAAGAAACACGATTTCCTCAAATACCGTTTTAACTAATAGTACACAATATGTTTTAAAGGGTATTGTATTTGTGGCTAAAGACGCTACGCTATCCATCCAACCTGGAACTACAATTTTTGCAGATGTAAGCATTGCTTCAATGCTAATCATCTTGCCAGGAGGCAAAATCGAAGCAAACGGAACTGAGCTTGATCCAATAGTATTTACCTCTAATTCTCCAATAGGTTCTAGAAATAATGGAGATTGGGCAGGTGTTCATATTCTTGGCAATGCATTTGTAAACCAGCCAACAAAGCCTTTTCTCGAAGGAGAGAACTTCCTTCCGCAGTTTGGTACTACTATAGCGGAAGGTTCTAATCCAAGCACTAACTCAAGCGAAAATTCAGGAACTCTTCGATACGTAAGAATTGAGTATGGTGGAAGACCCTTGTCTCCCATTAACTCTACAAATGGATTAACACTTGCTGGAGTTGGTTCAGGAACAACAATTGAGTATGTTCGAGTGTCAAATTGCGAAGATGATGGATTTCAATTTAATGGAGGCACAGTCAATGCTAAGCATCTAATTTCATTCTCGAATGAAGATGACGACTTTGATACAGATTTTGGATGGGGTGGTAATGTTCAATTTGCATTAGCAATTCGTAATCCGCTTGAAGCTGGTCCAAGCGGCTCAAATAGCTTTGAAAGTGATAATCAAAGTACAGGTGACCCAATTGCTGGGCTTTGTGATGGGATTAACAACTTAGGGTGCACAAGAGGTGTGTTTTCCAATGTTTCTGTATTCGGCCCCAGAGAAGTGCAAACAAGATCCATCTCATCAAACTATAGGAATTCCATTCACTTTAGAAGAAGGAGTTCTATCTCTGTTTTCAATTCATTTTTTGCGGGTTTCAGAACAGGGTTTCGGGTAGATGACCAACCCAGTCTCGACAATTTAACAACATTTTCTTCCTCCAAATTTGCTCACAATGTCCTGTTAGTTCCTGGCACAATAGTGATAGGAAGTAGTATAAATCCTACTGACGCTAGTTTCGCGACTAATCTTTCCAATGGAGATGCCACATCAATTTATAATTATTGGTCAGCAAGCAATGGTGTCATAAACAACATTATTAGTAACCAAGCGTATGACGATTTGGGAATTAACCCTGCGCTGTTTTGGGGAAACCAGTCTAATTACTCTTTAAATCCAGATTTCACCTTAAGATCGGGGGGCATGAGTAGCAATAATCTAAACTCAGGATCTGATTTTAGTGATCCTAAACTTACTAATGCTTTCTTTGTCTCGACAATTTATAGGGGTGCATTTGGCAGTAGTGACTGGACTGATAATTGGTCGAATTTTAATCCGCAGAATACTAGTTATCAACCAAAATTTACGCCAGCACCTGTTATCTTGTCATTCTCCCCAAACTCAGCCACAAGCGGTTCTGTTGTTACAATCACTGGTTCAAATTTTACATCGGCAACGGCAGTGAACTTTGGTGGCATTTCTTCAAACTCTTTCACAATTGTGTCTGAATCACTCATAACTGCGACAGTTGGTTCAGGTGCTTCTGGCGATATCTCTGTCGCCACACCAACTGGAACTTCAACTCTATGTGGTTTCAGCTATAAGCTTGATCAAACCATTTCGTTCATCCCACCTCCCGATAAAACGGTAGGCGACCCTCCCTTCACACTTGGTGCAACCTCCACTTCGTCTCTTCCGATTTCCTTTTCCACCACCTCGACAAAAATTACATTGGCCGGAAGTCAGGTGACAATAGTGAGTGCTGGTCGCGTAAGCATAACGGCCAATCAAACTGGGAACGCAAATTATAATTCCGCTACTCCGGTGACGAAAGATTTCTGCATCAAGCCAGCCAAGTCGAGCATAACGGTGTCGCTTGCTTCCGGTACAGCAACCCTTACCTCGAACGCAGCTTCTGGCAACCAATGGTATTTGAATTCGGTAGCCATTCCGAGCGCAACCAGCAGTACCTATACCGCCACGGCCGCTGGCACTTACAAAGTGCGGATAACGATTGACGATTGTGTAGGCGATTTCTCAAACGATACGCCAGTGGTCATTACGGGCGATCTGCCGACGGGCAAACCTTCGATGGCGCTTTACCCCAACCCCACAAGAGGAAATTTATTCATCGCAGGCTTGGAGTCCGAAACAAATGAATGTTCGATCGTTGATTTACTTGGACGACCGACAATGATGAACTTAGAAAAAACAGGTGACCTACATCGATTAACAACCGAAAGCCTGGTTGACGGAGTTTACATGCTGAGGGTGAACCAAAGCAACTCAGTACATCAATTGAAATTTGTAAAAAAGAATTAGTGGAATTGGTTTCTCTGGAGAGGCATCGATTTGAAAAGAGCGGTGCTTTTTTGTTTTAAGATTTGTCAAAGCCTTGTGTTAGGCGTCTGACCGCTTGGAGCGGTCTGACGCCTTTGGATTACTTTATCTCCAACATCCTAACCACGGTGAGCGCTGCTTCTTCACCCTTGTTGCCCAATTTTCCTCCGGCCCGTTCCATGGCTTGCTTTTTTGTAAGGGTTGTAAGAACCCCAAAGGCAACCGGCTTATTGGGTGTCGCCTTGAATCACACAGCCGAGGCAGATCACCGCGGCAATGTCTTTTTTCTCGGCCTCCCATTGTGCTGCCAAGGGAAGTTCAAAACTACCGGGAACATTTTTGCGGATGATATTTGATTTCTTAACGCCCATTTCGACAAGGGCATGATAAGCACCTTCGAATAAAGGTTCAGTAACGTCTTCGTTCCATTCAGCCACCACGATGGCAAATTTTTTATTGGAGAGATTGAGTTTGCTTTTTCCGGAAACCGATTTTAGAATACCTGCCATAGAAAATTAATGAGATCCAAAATTAGCAAATAATGGCTGTACTGCTATCGGAAACCAAATAGCAAGCGGAGCGAATAGATTGCACAAAAAAAAGCAAGCTCTGATCGAGCTTGCTTTTAGATGATTCTCTTTCCTTACAATCTGGCTACTTCGTAAAGCTAAATACGTGTTGTCCACTTGTTGATTCGACTCTTCCCGAACCCAGCGTGGTTTTCGTCCAAGTTAATCCCAGTTTAAGTGATGCCGTGGTAGCTTCTTGAATTTGCACTTCCAAATTATCATTGCGCTTTATCGAGGAGGCGTTTGCGTCTGTAAATGTAAATGTGCCACTGGCAGGCCAAATGACTCCGCCATTGGTAGAAGTGAACGAAGTACCAGTAAATGTCAAACTCAGATCTTTGTAAGTGCTGGTTTTGTCAACACCATCTACCGCTACCGTGTTCACTTTCCATGTGCCAGAGGTCAAGGCCGCAGTTACTTCTTCCTGACGGGAGATTTTCTTGTCGTCTGAGCATCCCGAAAAATTAATTGCTAGGCTGATGAGCGCAATCGGCAAACCGATCATTAGTATCAACCCTTTGAATTTTGATTTCATGATAGTATTTTTTTGATTGGATTATTACTTTTTAACAAACTTCAACTGATAAACCCCTGTAGCTCCATTTAAACGAAGCACATACATTCCGCTTGGCAGATCTTGCACATTGGCTCTGTAACCGTCTAAATTCTTTTCAAGAATGATTTTTCTTTCCTTACCAGAAATGTCCATCAGGCGAGATTCCTGGATTTCAGAAATCACTTGAATTTGCAGATAGTCTTCTACCGGATTAGGATAGGCGGATATTGCGGATGAGCTTGTTGGTAGGTCTCCCGTCACTATTAGGGTAACATCAGCAGAAAAATCACTGGTACAGTCATCCACTTTCACGTTCACTTTGTAAACCCCTGCAGCGGTAGCATTTAACGTTGCGTTAGTCGCCCCGGAGATGGCATTCCCGTTAAGGAACCATTGATTGCCTGTTGTTGCATTAGAAGTTAAAGTGGGCGTTTCAGTATTAACATTTGTAAGAGTGACCGTTGGTTTAGCCGGCTTGATACAGAAGCTACGCTCAACAGGAGGTGCCGCAAGAAACGCGCTGTTACCAGCCTGATTGGCCGTGATACTTGCTCTTCCGGCCTTCACTAACGTAACCTGAGAACCGCTTAACGTAACTTTGTCGGATGTGGTTGAAAACGTTACTGCTAACCCTGAAGTTGACGTTGCTGTTAATGCGAACACAGGATCTCCTACGACTTTATCGGCCGGAGCTGTAAATGTTATCATCTGATTCTGTTTCAAGGTAGTGCTCGAAATGATGTTAGAAGATGGCGAAACAAAGCCCCCATTTACTGAGCGAACCCGATACTGGTAGGGAGTTCCAACTACGAGCCCGTTGACGGTTTCGGAAAGACCAGAAATTGCCTTTGAATTATAGCCGGTAACGAACGTTGCAAAATTATCAGACGAAACATCGAGCTGATAGCCGGTCGCTCCAGCTACAGCAGACCAGTTCGCGGTAAAACCACTAGTAGTAATGCCTGATGCTGCATTGGCAACCGGGGCAGAAATGATTAGCTCTGTAATGGAATAAACTGAAACTGTACTACTTACTTCGTTCGAGAGTACCACTAGTGCGCTACCTGTTGGACTATCAGCTGCTGAGATAAAAATAACGCCTTCTGATCCCAAGTCATCGGAGGCAACAACCGGTGGATTTGATCTCTTGTTGTTATATCCAACAAATATTGGAGCCGCAGGGTTTGTGACATCATAAGTTACAACACCACCTATCCGCTCTAAGGCCACAAAGGCATATTGTTTACCATTAATCTCTGCAACAGCTACACCTTCAGGCTCAGGCCCCTTGTTATCGCTGCGGTTTTTCCTAGCCGGTGTACCCGTGCTATTGTTGGCATTGAAAAAAGGACCCCATGTTGGGTCTTCAGCGGTAATACGCTCCAATTGGTTTCCACTATCGAATACACGCGCACCAGTGTTGCCATTCCAAATGGTAAACGAACGTGCTCCAAATGAATAGACTTCATCGAAATCGCCATCGTTATCGGTGTCACCCGTTTTGTTGGTTACTGCAAGTCGTCCGAGTGCAGAATTATTTTTCAAAACTGATGCATCCGGAAAAGCGGTTGGATCCAGATTCAAAGATCCAAAGGTCACCTCATCTGTGATGCCAGTGTACTCGCGGGCATCGCCTTCGTTCGCAGTAATCACATATGGTACTCCGGCTACTTCATAAGAAGCAATGGCATCCGGCATATACATGCCTTTTACTTTCCACGAACCAAAAAATATGTCACCCGACACATCTGACGCATCAAACGAATTTTCAGGTAAAGAGTGATCCTTGAAGCCCAGCGGCTTGATGTCCGTGACCGTTTTAGATACCAAGTCAATAATAGCAATGGCATTATTTTCTTGAAGCGTCACCCAGGCTTTTTTGGAATCCGCAGAAACAGTGATGTACTCCGGCTCCAAATCTTGTGAAACTGTAGAGCCTGGGCCAAAGATGCGTACTCCCTGGCTCTTGAGTGCTGCCATCTGACCATCAAACACATTGAAGTTGATCTGAGTAACATTTGCCTGCGTAATGTTGGCTACATCTGCCGGAACAGTGACGCTAGATAAGTCCACTAATGTAATCGAACCTTCAGGGTCGCTCAGCGTGGGTGTATAAAAAATCGGTTGAGCTTCATTGGCGGTCAACACAAATTTTCCATCTGGCGTGAAAGTCACCATATCAGGAAGATTTCCCGCATCTACAGATTTTAAATGAACACCATTGGTATCAAAAAAGGCTATCTTCCCATTGTTGGTAGTTAAGTTTTCAATGGCTACTGCCACAATTCCATTCTTTACCGCGATGCTGTTAAGGCCAGCGCCATAAGGAGCCATGTCAATTGTGGAGATACGAGTGATTGCTGCGGGATTGGCAAAATTGAGAATCTCCATTTTGTTCAATAACGAGTTCACTACGAAGAGCCGATCGCTTCCCGGATCGAAAGCAGATATTTCAGCGGAGCTACCTGATTCAGGCACTTTAAAATTACCCGTGTAAGTGAGATTCAACGCATTGCTAGGTATGATTGGAGTTCTGTCATTGTCTTTGATGAAAACGATATGTTGCTTAATCGACCCTAAACTTCCATTGGTAACAGAACCTAATTGAAGTACCAAATACTTATCCTGACTCGCAGTTGTATTATCTAAGATTTGAAGAGAGATGTTTTGCGGAGTTGTTGAATTTGCAGGAAAAGTAACTGTCTGGTTAGTAAACGTGTAGTCGGTTCCTGCCACCGCGGTACCACCTACCACAGTAACTTGGCTTGAAACTGCACTCGTGCTGGTGAAAGCAATGTTAACTGCGATTGACAATGTTCCTCCTGTTTCGGTGGTGTTTGTTTTGTCAGCGGCAAATGCGATAGGCGTAGGCGTTGCCGTAAATGTTCCTGGAGTGGCAAAAATATCAACCCCGTTAAGCTTTTTGACAAGAGTAGATGGAACGCCCCAGTTTTGCCCCGCATTATTATCCAAGGTTAAGTTGAACAATTCAAGCGAGTATCCGCGTTCATCGGCATCCAATGGCCAAGGCGCTATGTCATCGTAGTTTACTTCATCTACTACGGCATTTGTACTGTTCAATAACTGAATCAACTCGCCTCCGTTACCCAACACATTTCCTATGACGGGTAAATCAAGAAAAGTCTTGCCTGTATAAAACGCTTCTGCACCTGCCTTATCGGTAGCCAAAAGAAGGAAACCATTCGCAGGTATTGCCGTCTCGGGAAGAGTGAAGTTAAAATTGTTGGCATCTTTTATTCGCAAACCGCCCGCCTGAACAACGTTTGCGCTATTGTTATAGATTTCGATAAACTCGAGTGCGTCCGCCTCTGGTATGTTCAGGGCATTGTACATGATCTCGGTAATGATTAATGGAGGTGTGGTGGTGTTGAGAATCAATACCGAACTAGTAAAGGCTGGGCTCATCAAATTAGCAGCAAGGTCAGAGACGTTGCTGACAGTAATCGTGTAACCTACTCCATCTAGCAAGGTTGATGTAGTTAATGTTACTTTTTTTGATGCATTATTATACGAAATTGAATTGATGGTTGCGCTTCCACTAATAGTAAAATTCGCTGCGTTCTCGGCACTTGCCAATGTAACAGACTCGCTAAATGTTACTTCAATTGAGGTATTGCTCAACAGGCTCACATTCGTAACAGTTGGCCGTGTATTGTCGGCACCAGCCAACGAAAATGGAGTTGCACTAAATGGAACATCTGGAGCTGTTGCATCGATAGACTGATCTCCGGTAGCGTCTTGAGTTATCCAATTGCTGGGAGTATTGATAGGACTCAAATAAGCTGCGAAAGAAGTTTGGTCATTTCGCGATCCATTGTAAGCAGCGATGTCAGTATCATCATCAGTTGCTAGAAAGCTAATTGCATTAACACCCTCTGTAAGCCCGGTATTTGTAAGAAGTCCAGTTGGAGTACTGAATCCTCCCGATGCAATCGCTGCAAGAAAAGTTGGACTGGTCGATGAGCCCTGGTAAGCATAAATCACTTCATCACTATTGCCAATTCCTCGATTTGTTCCGCGAGATGGCGACAAAGTGGCCGCACCCGTACTAGCTGTAATCGTCCCCGTGCCAACATTGTCAATCAACACAATCGTACCAGGCGAAACGGCTGTTGTTGATGTCCAGCTAAAGGCACCTTCGTTTGTATCTACCCAAGCTGTGCCATTCCATTCGTTATCTTCGAAAATAATGGTCTCTCCCGCATTGATTGTAGTCAATGCGACAAAAGCAATGTTGTCATTACCATCAGCATTAAATCCCACAAACGCAATGCTCCCTTGGGTGAGTTGTGCATAACTCATCGCCCAAGAAGAAAGGAAAAATAGAACTAGTAAAAGTTTTCTCATAGTTTGGTTTTTGATTTACCCGCAAAAGACGCCAAACAAAACCGTAGTAGTATTACTGTTAGATTAAGGCTTCGTTATCGGATTGTGTTCGCAAATTCACTGCTAAGCCTTCGAAACGCTTGGATGATAAGGGGTAGCAAAAAAATCGGACTGTTGCCCTAATTACCGCTAACACTCCCCGAAAATTAGAATTTTATGCCACTCTGTCACTTTTTGGCAGCAAATGCCCTGTGGCATAATCATTGACTTTGAGCGCTTACAACATCGAAAAATTAACAACTACTGATATGGGAAAGATCATTGGAATAGACTTAGGAACCACCAACAGTTGCGTGGCCGTAATGGAAGGCAACGAACCTGTGGTGATTGCCAATAGCGAAGGAAGAAGGACAACCCCTTCTATCGTGGGCTTTTTGGACAATGGTAAAGGCGAACGCAAAGTAGGGGACCCTGCCAAGCGTCAAGCTATTACCAATCCCAAAAATACCGTTTCATCCATTAAACGCTTCATGGGTAAAAAATTCGGTGAAGTGACTGGCGAGAAGAAAATGGTTTCGTATGAAGTAGAAAGTGGCAATAACGACACCGTGCGCGTGCGCATTGGTGACAGAATGTACACACCACAAGAAATCTCAGCGATGATTTTGCAGAAGATGAAAAGCACTGCTGAAGATTATCTTGGAACTACGGTAACAGAAGCCATTATTACTGTTCCTGCTTACTTTAATGATGCGGAACGTCAAGCAACCAAAGAAGCGGGACAAATTGCCGGTTTGGACGTAAAGCGTATTATCAACGAGCCTACTGCTGCTGCATTGGCTTACGGATTAGATAAGAAGAACAAGGACATGAAGATTGCAGTGTACGACCTTGGTGGTGGTACGTTCGATGTGTCGATATTGGAATTGGGTGACGGTGTATTTGAAGTGAAGTCAACCAACGGTGATGTGCACTTGGGTGGTGATGACTTTGATATGCGTGTGATGAATTGGCTGGCTGATGAATTTAAGGCAGACAAAAACATTGATTTGCGCAAAGACCCGATGGCTCTTCAACGCTTGAAGGAAGCATCTGAAAAAGCGAAAATAGAATTGTCTAGCGGTAACGAAACGGAAATCAATTTGCCGTACATCACTAGCGTGGATGGTGTGCCAGAACACTTGGTGAAAAAGTTGAGCCGTGCAAAGTTTGAGCAACTGTGCGATGACTTGATCAAAAGAACACTAGAGCCTTGTAAGAAAGCAATGGCTGATTCGGGTTATTCTGTTTCACAAATTGACGAAGTTATTTTAGTGGGTGGATCAACACGTATCCCAAGAATTGTAGAAGAAGTTGAAAAGTTCTTCGGCAAGAAACCATCGAAGGGCGTTAACCCTGATGAAGTGGTGGCCGTTGGTGCCGCCATTCAAGGTGGTGTATTGACAGGTGAAGTGAAGGATGTGTTGTTGTTGGATGTTACACCGCTTTCTCTTGGTATTGAAACCATGGGTGGTGTAATGACGAAGTTGATTGAGTCAAACACTACGATCCCTTCTAAAAAATCAGAAGTGTTTTCAACAGCCTCTGATAGCCAGCCTTCCGTAGAAATACATGTATTGCAAGGCGAGCGTCCGATGGCAAAAGACAACCGCACGATTGGACGATTCCACTTAGATGGTATTCCTCCTGCTCCGCGTGGCGTACCTCAGATCGAAGTGATCTTCGATATTGATGCGAACGGCATTTTACACGTAGCTGCAAAAGACAAAGGCACAGGCAAAGAGCAAAAAATTCGTATTGAAGCAAGCAGTGGCTTGACCGATGCCGAAATCCAAAAGATGAAGCAAGAAGCTGCAGCGAACGCAGAAAGCGATAAGAAAGAAAAAGAAAAAGTAGAAAAAATCAATCAGGCAGATTCACTGGTGTTTCAAACTGAAAAACAATTGAAGGAGTTTGGCGACAAGCTATCTGAAGGAAACAAATCGGCCATCAATGGTGCGTTGATTAAATTGAAAGAAGCTCACGCTAGCCAAGACCTTGCTGCAATTGTGCGCAAGGAGGACAACCAGGTGCAGAGGCTCAACCGAATCCTGGCGCAGACGCCAACGCTGGCGCTGGCAACACGACAGGCGGAGCAGATGCGCAGGATGTGGAATACGAAGAGGTGAAGAAGTAAACAACCTCCGTTTTAAAAAAGTAAAAAAAGCCCTGCGAAAAGTAGGGCTTTTTTTTACTCAAAGCTTTTCCTTTATTAAATTAGTAATTCTCGGATTAATTCCGCGTCAGCGATTTATATTTACCTCCCTTAAAACACGCTCTATGCTAGTCGTAAAATTTGGTGGCACCTCGGTGGGCAAGCCCGAGCGGATGAAAAAGATTGCTGAACTGGTGCAGGGTATGCCGGGAAAAAAGATCGTGGTACTTTCTGCGCTAAGCGGAACAACGAATACGTTGGTGCGCATTGGAGAGCATTTGTTCGCCCAGCGCCAAACCGGAGCGCAGCAAGAGATTGCTGATCTGGAAAATCATTATTTGCAGTTCATAAAAGAACTATATTCATCTACCGCTTATCAGGCAATTGGTCAAGAAATTGTAAGCCGCTATTTTAGCCTATTTAGGTTACTGGCAGCAGGCAAATTCGATGATCGCAGCTACCGCGAGCTACTCGCTCAAGGTGAGTTGATTTCTACCGAGCTCTTCTATCACCACTTGCAAGAAAAAAAGATCGCAGCCCGTTTGCTTCCGGCTTTGCACTTTATGTCCATCGATGAAAACAACGAGCCTGAATTGGAAAAAATAAGTGAGCGCCTACAACCCATTTTGGCAACTATTCAAGCCGATATTATTGTGACGCAAGGCTATATCTGTCGGAATAACAAGAACGAAATTGATAACTTAAAAAGGGGCGGTAGCGACTATACCGCTTCGCTGATTGGAGCCGCTATTCGCGCAGAAGAGATACAAATATGGACAGATATTGATGGCATGCATAACAACGATCCCCGCATCGTAAAGAAGACCATGCCTATTGCAGAACTTACTTTTGATGAAGCCTCTGAGTTGGCCTACTTCGGGGCTAAAATTTTGCATCCCTCCACGATCGTGCCGGCTCAAAAATATGCAGTCCCTGTAAGGCTCAAAAACACGATGGATGAAAAAGCCCCCGGCACCATCATTAGTGACAAAGGCTCACGTGGCCAGTTTAAAGCCATTGCCGCCAAAGACGACATCACGGCTATCAACATTAAGTCATCAAGAATGCTGCTGGCATATGGCTTTTTACGAAAAGTCTTTGAGGTATTTGAAAAGCATAAGACCTCTATTGACATGATCTCTACCTCAGAGGTAGCCGTGTCTGTCACTATTGATGAAAATAATCATCTGGACGAAATTGTGTCAGAGTTACAACAGTTCGGCACCATTGAGGTAGATAAAAACCAAACCATTATTTGTATTGTAGGTAACGCTCTGGCAGAAAAAGAAGCGGTCTTAAAAGAAGTATTTGAAGCACTGGCGCCCATCAAGATCCGGATGGTCTCGTTTGGAGGTAGTCATAACAACATCTCTATTTTGGTGGACACGTCACAGAAAGAAAAAGCACTAAACCTCTTGAACGAAGGCCTCTTTCATCTGTAAAGCGGCCAAAAATCCAGAACTGTAAAGCGAGCAGCTGTATTTCCTCAAAATGAAATTTCAAATACACTCGTTTGTGTTTTAATTTTTCCGCCTATATTTACCATAGACCAAACCTACCGCTATGGAAATCGCAGTCATTATTGTCTTTGTAGTTGGCTACATAGCTATTGCTATGGAGCACCCCATTAAAATCAATAAAACTGCTTCTGCCCTGTTGACAGGAGTTTTTTGTTGGACACTGCACGCACTTTCTTCTCATGGCGCACCCGGAAGCGTAACCGCGGAACTCTCGCATCATCTCGCGAGTGTATCAGAAATTCTTTTCTTCTTAATGGGAGCAATGACCATTGTAGAACTAGTAGATGCCTATCAAGGCTTTCGCCTTATCACCGACCGGATCAATACAACCAATCCAAAAATTCTGTTGTGGCTGATCTGCTTCGTGACGTTTTTTCTGTCGTCCATCTTAGATAATCTTACCACTTCCATTGTGATGATTTCTTTGATCAGGAAGCTGATCCCCAACAAAGAAATGAGAATGTTTTTTGCGGGGATGATCATCATCGCGGCCAACGCGGGTGGCGCATGGACACCTATATCATGAAAGTACTTTTCGTGCCTAGTATTGTTTGCATTTTGGTGCCATTGGTTTTCTTGAGTTTCACATTGAAGGGAGAATTGGGCGTACGACAAAATACGGCTCACATGCATACGGATGACCACGGTGAAAAAGTGAAGGGAAGCACTACCATGTTGTTGTTAGGAGTGGGAGCGTTAATCTTTGTTCCTATTTTTAAAACCATTACTCACCTCCCCCCCTATATTGGCATGCTGATGGGACTCGGAATACTTTGGGTTGTTTCAGAATTGATTAACCCACATGCTGATGAGGCTGCTCGGAAACCCTTTACGGCTGCGGGAGCGCTCTCTCGAATTGACTCATCTAGCGTTTTATTCTTCCTAGGCATATTGTTAGCTGTGGGTGCTTTAGAATCAATGCACATTCTTACTCATTTTGCCGAAATTCTAAGTTCGACTTTTGGAGATGACCGAATCATCGTTACGTTAATTGGTCTTTTATCTGCTGTGGTCGACAACGTACCGTTGGTGGCGGCCAGCATGGGCATGTATAGCTTGGAAATCTGTAATGGGCATGGAAAAAATTGACTTTATCTGGTACTTGAAGAAAATAAGTCTGCTGGCGATGCTGGGCTATTTTGCAGGAGCAGCTTGCTATCTGGCCATCGAGCATTTCTTCATGGGCTACTAGCCGATGAAGTTAAAGAGGAGTTACACCAGATTGGCCACGTAGGGTTGAATATCGACTACCTCACCATTTTGGCGTAAGTTCTTTAGTCGATTCCAAAATGCAGCGGTATAAAGCTCTTGGTGATCAATGGCAAAACGATCACGTAAAGGTCCTGCCGGCAGTAAGAACTTCACCAACTCTTGGGGGAAAATATCGGCATTCATTTCGTCATCATCATCCCGCGCTTTCGGAATGTCTTTAAAAGTACAATCGACCAAGGGCACAATTTCATCGTAGTCGTAAAACACGACTCGTTCTTCGCAGGTTACGCCAAAATTCTTAATCAATAGATCACCGGGAAAAATATTACTCATGGCCATTTCTCGAATGGCGTGACCAAAGTCAATTACCGCTCGCTCTGCTTCATCTGGTCTAGCCTGCTCCAAGTAAATGTTTAACGGCACCATCTTGCGCTCGACATACACATCCTGGAAGCAAACGATTCCCTGTCTAACGGAAACACTTTGAGAACAATCGAGTAATAAAAAATCAAGTAGCCGTTGATCGAAATACGCCAATGGCAGGCCCAAAAATTCAAACCGTTGTGCATCCGCCAACCGACCGACACGATCATGCTTGGCGATAAAAAGATATTTTTCAATTACCTCTTGCCGACTGACGAATTTCGGAGGTTTAAAATGATCACGAATAATCTTAAATACTAAATCATAGTCTGGCAATGTAAACACCATCATCACCATGCCCGGTATGCCCGGTGCGACCATAAACTGTGAACGATGTTGTAGTAAATGCTGATGTAATTTGGCCACAACTAGTTCCTTTCCATGCTCCTGATAGCCCAGGTTCATATACAATTGCGCCTCTGGTTTCGAAGGCATTACCTTCAACAAGAGATCGACCAAACCTTTAGGCTGTCTTGCCTCCACCAAAAAATAAGAGCGGCTAAAGGCAAAAACATTTTTTAGCTCCTCTTCTGTAGTAAGCAGTGCATTGAGAATAACACCTTCTTCAGAGTTGGTAAATGCAAATAGCAGGGGCAGAACACGTTCGCTCACATTGCCATATCCCAGCAAGTAGGCATGTTTGTTTCGGTAAAAAAGATGAGGATAAAAAAACAAAAGAGTCGATGGGTCCGGAAGCAATGAATTCATTTTCTCCAGAAGTTTCGAAGAAGAAGTAATCAAATTTTGATCTGAAATCTCAAAACCGATTTTTTGTAGTACGGAAACAAAACCCATCTGGCGGATCGTTTGATATGATACTGAAATTAAGTCGGGTTCGATATCCTTTTCTGGTGTTGTCGAATTAAACAAAGTGAGGGCGAGATTGCCCTGGAAAAGCATTCGGCCAACCGCATCAAAAAATGTTTTAGCAAGCGTGTCGCTGCCTGTCAGTTTTTCAAATTCAACCCCTGTCTGTTTCCACCATCCTTTGCCGAGGCTCCTCGAAATAGACAACTCTCTGACAGCCTTTTCAAAGACCCTCTCGTGCAACGAAATTCTTTCTCTTACCGCTTCACGTTGGCCATGCCATTCCCTTTGCAGGAAGCGCTGCTTCGCGTGACTTGTTATCTCATTAAATTCAGCATAAAATTTCTCGACATGCGCACGAAGAAGGACAGCCGCACTTTTTGCATCTATCGTATCCGGTTTGTTCACGGATTGCAGTAGAGGCAGTACAGAGGATCGCTACTTTCGCCATCCGGAAACAGATTCTCGAGTTGATGATGGCAATGCCGACACCCATGAATGACAGACTGTGTCAATGAAGTAGGGCGTTGGCAGAGCAAACAGGGCAAGCCAGTTTTGCGCTCTACAATGTCAAAGCCCGGATAGGAACAAACCGGGCAGACAGAGTTTATTTTATTGATGAGCAAATAAGTCGCTTTCTCAATTACTTTCATGCGAGTCGGATTGAACATCGCGCGCATATCCGTTTCTGCCTGAACGGCTACACCGTTCAATTGAATTTCTCTGAATGTATCTTTCAACGATTGCCAATCGGAAATTCCTTTTTGTAGTCTTGCATTCGTTCTTAAAATAAGGGCATGGGTTGGGAATCCTACTTCGATGGCAAATTCTCTAAGCTCTTTCCAAGATGAGACTTCCTGTTGCGCGTAATTGGTATTCGTTGAGATTTTACTGGCTGCAACTTCCAGTTGATTTTCCAAATCCATCAACAACAAGACCTCTTCATCGGCCGGCACAAAACCCATTTGCGGGTGTGGGCCAAATGATCCTTCGCTGGCAAGGCCAAGTGTCTCGCCTGATAGTGCGAGCGCCTGCTGAATTTTAAGACGAGCCGTAGACAATGCATCTTGCTTTCGTTCCACTTCTCCGGCAAAGGTGCCAAATTGATCGGTATCAAAATCAGGTAGCACCAGCGGCACTATTCCTAACTCTTGAAAAAGAGGAGCGATGACCTGCTCCTTTTTGTGCTGAGTAGCGATCACCATTTTCCGGCCGCGAAAAAAAGTCGTTGGTTCGCTTGAACCTGAAGCGGGGAAGTTGGCTTTGTTACTGTCCCTGACCAAGTGAGAAAGCTAGTTTGCCATCAAAGCGATTTAGATTCTCTGTTTTAATGATATCCAGACCAAGCGCGTGGACTTGATTCAGCAACGCCAGTACATGTTCATAGCTACCGGGCTGATCCATTTTCTTAGACGTAAAACGGCAGCGCCAATGATCGGTACAGAATGTTTCTGGTTGACCATCAGGGAACACCTTTACTCCGCGGTTTGTGATTAGTACGAGTTCAAATGAACCCGACTTCACCCCACTCAATATTTTTCCTAAGTCATTTGGATTTCGGTTAACTCCATTCCAATGCAAGAAAATATCCACGCCAACTAAATCCTTTTTCGCTGGCATCGTTGGTTTGAAGCTTCCTTGAATTTGTTTGCGGTTCTCTTTGTTGTATACGACCTCTTTCAATTTTTGAGGCTTTGATCCTAAGCGTTGAATAATGGCTTGTGCAAATTCTTTTGTGCCTACTTTCTCAACACTAGTACCTTCTTTGAAAAGATCGTAGGTATGGATTCCGTCTTCTAAGGTTTTCAACCACGCGTTGTGTACTTTCTCCGCCACTTCGGGTTGACCGATGTAAACCATCATTTGCACCGCACCGAGTAATAAGCCCGATGGGTTGGCCATATTCTGACCCGCTCTGCGTGGCGCAGAACCGTGGATGGCTTCGAACATGGCATACTCCTGTCCGATGTTTGCAGAACCACCTAAACCCACAGAACCAGTTATTTGTGCGGCCACATCTGATAAAATATCGCCATACAAATTCGGCATCAAAATCATATCAAAGGCTTCGGGCGTATCGGCCAATTTTGCCGCTCCTATATCAACAATCCAATGTTCGTTTTGAATGTCCTGATACTCCGCGGCCACTTCATCAAACACCTTATGAAACAACCCATCGGTCAATTTCATGATATTGTCTTTGGTGAAACAAGTGACTTTCTTTCGGCCATAAGCGCGCGCATATTCAAAGGCAAAACGAGCAATCTTTTCGCAGCCGGGGCGAGTAATGATTTTCAAACACTGTGTTACTTCATCAGTTTGTTGGTGCTCAATTCCTGCATACAAATCTTCCTCATTCTCGCGAATAATGACAATGTCCATTACTGGATGTTTGGTCGCTACATACGGATGGTAAGAGATACAAGGGCGCACATTCGAATATAGCCCAAGTGTTTTGCGGATAGTTACATTCAAACTCTTAAAGCCACCACCTTGAGGTGTGGTGATCGGTGCTTTCAAGAAAACCTTTGTTCTGCGAAGGGAGTCCCACGACTCGTTGGCAATACCCGAGGTATGCCCTTGCTCATATACTTTCTCTCCGATGTCGATTCGCTCAATTTCAAGTTGGGCGCCTGCCGCGTCCAATATTGCAAGGGTAGCGTCCATGATTTCTGGGCCAATACCGTCACCGCTTGCTACTGTTATTGCTCTTTTTGCTGCCATTTTGGAATATTTTGAGCAAAGATAAAGATTATTCCATACTTGAAAGTATTACTTTCTTCAAAGGCCATTGTACTTGTATTCTCAGTTGTAATGAATAACTTGTTGCCAGGCACGAAAAAAACCATCGACATGGCCTGGGAAATTCAAGTTAAAGTCAACGAAAATCTATACCTGCGCAATCCTGAAAACTCGGAACTTGGCAAGAGCATCGTGAACCACGGAGTTCAAATGATTGACCAAATGGGGTTGGAGGAGTTTACTTTTAAGAAGTTGGCCGCACGCTTGAAAACAAACGAATCCAGCATCTACCGATATTTTGAAAGTAAGCATCGGCTTTTGCTTTATTTTTTCGAATGGTATTGGAGATGGATGGACTACCAACTGGTGTTCAACACCAATAACGTAAGCGACCCCATTGAAAAAATAAATATCCTGTTGCATGTGCTTATGCTAAAACAGGATAACATGGTGGTGCCCGGGGAGTTGATGGACAAGGAAGCGCTGCATCGAATTGTCATTAAAGAAGCCTCGAAAACCTATCTGACAAAACATGTGACCGAAGATAACAAAAAACAGTTCTTCAAGCCCTACAAAGACTTTAACGCCAAAATAGCAGAGATCATTCATGCCTATAACCCCGATTATAAATACACCCGATCCTTAGGCAGCACCGTTATTGAGATGGTTCATTTCCAATACTTTTTTATGCAAAACCTACCTTCACTTACCGATTTTGGAACGAGCAAAGACGAAAATGAAATTATCAACTTCTTGAAAGAACTTATTCTCTCCTGCAAAAGAACTTAACTGCTAAGCCAATGACTACACGTAGAAAATTTTTAGCCAGTGTTTCTGCCCTCACACTGGGAGCATCAATTCCTGCGCTAAGTGAAAATCAAAAAGAAAAAAGGCTGCTGGTTCACCATGTCTTCTTTTGGTTGAAGAACCCCGGCAGCAAAGAAGATCTTGGAAAATTAATAGAGGGCGTAAGTTCGCTAAAAAAAATTGAGAGTCTCCGCATGGTAAAAATTGGTCTGCCCGCTGGCACGACTAAGCGAGACGTCATTGATGATTCCTACAGTTTATCTCTACTTACAATATTCGATGATGTGAATGGGCATGACACCTATCAAGATCACCCCATTCACACCAAGTTTGTGGAAACCTATTCACCACTCTGGAGTAAAGTGGTCGTCTATGATTCCATGGACATCTAACCAAAAAAATGGCCAGTTAAACCGGCCATTTTTATTTTCCTTACACTCCGACTACAAATTCGGCTGCGGAGTAGTTCTTAAATAAGGCTTAATACGCGTTGAGCGTTTTGGAAATTTCGCGGCAATGTCTTCGTCTTTTACAGCCATCGTGATGATCACATCCTCGCCTTGTTTCCAATTGGCGGGTGTTGCTACGCTATACCCAGCCGTGAGTTGCAAGCTATCAATCACCCGAAGAATCTCGTCAAAGTTTCTGCCGGTAGATGCAGGATAGGTAATGGTGAGTTTTACTTTTTTGTCAGCACCGATGACAAACACCGAGCGAACGGTGAACTTATCGCTGGCGTTTGGGTGTACCATGTCGTAGAGATTTGCAACTTCAAAGGCTGGGTCTGCTATGATTGGAAAATTGACATGCGTGTGTTGGGTCTCGTTGATGTCGCTAATCCAATTCTTATGAGATTCTAATCCATCTACACTCAATGCTACGACTTTTACATTTCGCTTGTCAAATTCAGCCCGCAGTTTAGCTACGGCTCCTAATTCGGTGGTGCAAACAGGCGTAAAATCAGCGGGGTGCGAAAAAAGAACGCCCCAACTGCTGCCCAACCACTCATGAAATTTGATTTTTCCTTCTGATGTTTCTGCCTGAAAATCAGGCGCCATGTCTCCTAGTCTAACTGCCATACATTCATTTTTAAAAGTTGAATGGCAAATGTACTATTAAATGCCTACTAAATCAATAGATTATAAAAATTGAAAAATACGACCAGCAAAATTCGTAACTCTCAAATCGTGCTTCGTAAATTGTAAATCGTACTTCGCTCGACTGAGCGAGTTTTCTACTTCTGCGCCAATTGCTTTTCTCGTTTTAATATTTTTGCCAGCGTACTTTGTTCCAAAACCCTTAGCGTTTCATCGCGCACGATTGTCAGGCTGTCGCGGATGCCGCAGGTTTTTTCGTTCTTGCATTCTTCGCAGCGATCGTAGAAATTCAGCGATACACAGGGCAACAAGGCAATGGGTCCATCGATTAACCGCATGACCTGCATCAGGTTAACCTCGGAAGGCTTCTTCACCAGAAAGTACCCTCCTCCTTTTCCCTTTTTGCTTTCTAAAATTTCTGCGTGTCGCAATTCCAACAATATAGCCTCCAGAAACTTATGAGGAATGTGCTGCTTTTTTGAGATTTCTTCGATCTGGACTGGCCCTTGATCGTACCGCTCGGCAAGGTACACCAAGGCATGGATTGCGTACTTACATTTTTTGGAAAGCATAATTGATCACAGTTTAAACTTTTTAATTTAGCGAAGTTTAGATACAACGATTCGTCTTTCCACGAATAACACGAAGTTACACGAATTTTATTTCGAAGTCATTGTGTTTATTTGTGCTATCGTGGCTAGGTTTAAATCCGTGAACAACATAAGGCAATGTCTCTAGTTTTGAAAATAATAAGCCGAGGTAGCTCAGGGGTAGAGCACTTGACGGAAGCGTCAGGAAGGTTGTGAGTTCAAATCTCCTACTAGGCTCATTCGTAAAAATTTCGTTTTAGACCACACTACCAATGATTACTTCCAAACCCCAAACCAGTACCATTTCTTCTTTTGTTCTTTTTTTACTGATCACGTGCGTGGTGCTGGGCATGAATCTTTGGGCGGTGATCAAGTATCCGAACCCTGCCTGGTATAATTATGGCGTGATCGCATTGCTTGCCCCTATTGGCGGGTTTGTTTTGTATAAAATTTTCATCCGCTATAAAATTGTTCGGTTGGGAAACAATCAAATTGAAGTCAGCTTTCCGGTGTTGAAACAATTAACAAAATACCCTCTGTCAGACGTTCAATTCTGGTTTGAAAATCAGGTGAAGACAGGGAAGAAATCAGTCCATCGCGAACTAGTTGTAAAGTTTACAGATGGAAAAAAAATCTCCCTCAGCCCAAAAGAATCAACAGAGTATGAGCGCACCATTCAATACCTGAAACAGAAATTGCCAAAAAAAAGGGTGATTACTTAATTCAAGCATAACACTGAGCTAAATTTTCCTCTGGCAAACCAATCCATCATCAAATCAGCAAATCAACGAATTATCGAATTATCAAATCAACGCATTGCTGAATTTCTAAATTAACCATTACTTTTGCCGTCCCTCAAAACTCAAACGCGAGTTTTGTTTGAATGCCCAGGTGGTGAAATTGGTAGACACGCTACTTTGAGGGGGTAGTGCCGCAAGGTGTGCTGGTTCGAATCCAGTTCTGGGCACCAAATTAGCTGTTCGTTAGTGGTTTTTCGTTAATGGTTTTTGACTTTCGGTGAACCGACAACCAATAACTAACAACGATCAAAAAGCCGAAGTGGTGAAACTGGTAGACACGCACGTTTCAGAGGCGTGTGGCGCAAGCTGTGCGGGTTCAAGTCCCGCCTTCGGTACTTACATAAAAATTGCTTAGAGGCGCCTGCCTGCCGGTAGGCAGGTGTGGCGCAAGCTGTGCGGGTTCAAGTCCCGCCTTCGGTACTTTCCTTCTTTGGGCATGCCTGTCTTGGGCAATGAAAAATGTAACGGGTTCTGATTACCCTGCTCCGGCTAATTTTCAATTTCCAAGTTAGCAGCTATTCCGCTTTACCCCTTATCAAAACTCTTCCGCCCATTTGGGTTACTCTTATTTGGCATATAGGATTATAAATTTATATTTACCTTCCATTAATCAAAACCATACAATCCATGAGGCTTTTGTCTAAGCTTTGCTCACTCACTTTTTTTGTTTGTTTAACATTCAAAGCATTTTCGCAAGTGGCCATCGGCACAGGCGCGAATGCTCCCAACCCTGATACAAACGCAGTGTTACTTTTGGAAGGTAACGGCAGCCAGGGGATCATTATTCCTAAAGTCTCAAGCCTAGGCACCTTTGGCAAACCGGGGATGATTGTATACAATACCTCAACTGGTACCGTTCACTACTTCAACACGGCATGGGTACAAGTAGGCTCAGGTGGATCAGGCACACAGGGTATTCAAATCTCTGGTAACAAAGTTCTGATCGGAACGGGCGCTGGCTTTTCAACGGAGTTCTCCATTGCTAATACCGCCCCAGGTGCCAATGGCCAAATCCTGATGTGGGATTCTTCTCTCAACTCTGGTGCAGGTGGATGGACTTCTTCGGCAGCCAATGCACCTTCAGCCGTAGGGCAAGTGCTTAAATGGAATGGAAGTAGATGGGAACCAGGCCCTGATAATGTCGGTTCGACTACTACGCTTAGCGGAGATGTATCCGGCCCAAGCAATAACTCCACGATTTCTCTAACAGCGGGAAATAGCATTGCGGCAGCTTTAAATAACGCGGCCACAACATCTAAAATTCTTCCTGCCCAAATCAGTGCTGGCACTGCCGGCCAGGTGCTTACCACCACAGGGGGTGTAGCTGTCTGGTCTGCCCCCACAGGCGGAGCGCTTCCTTCGCTTTCTGCGAATCAGCTTTTATCAAATAATGGAAACAACACAGGAATTAACGTAGGAGGTGATATCGGGCTTTCTGTAACAGGCACCACTGGTACGTTTACCATCGCGAACAATGCGATCACGGATAGTAAAGTCGCCACAGGCATTAGCGCGGGCAAAATCACAACCGGCACTTTGCCTGTAGCGCAAGTGCCTAATTTGGATGCGTCAAAGATAAACACAGGCACTTTTACGGTTGCCCAAATCCCAAGTTTGGACGCTACAAAAATTACATCTGGCACATTCGCAATAAGCCAAATCCCAAACCTAGATGCAGCTAAAATTACAATCGGTACGCTATCTTCTGCACGTTTAGATGTGGGAACTACTGCCAACAAAATTGTCCAACTGGATGCAACTGGAAAACTTCCCGCATTAGATGGCTCTCAACTCACCAACCTTCCGGCCGGAGCAGAAACGGATCCCACGGTAAAAGCCATCTCGGGAATCGTAAAAAGCAATGGTACCACCATTAGTGCGGCCACAGCTGGCACCGACTATCAATTGCCTTTGGTAAGCGGTACTAACATCAAAACCATTAACGGAACCTCTGTTTTAGGTGCGGGCAACATCACCGCAGTTACTACAGAAACTGATCCCACAGTAAAGGCGATTAATGGTTTAGTAAAATCAAACGGCACCACAATCAGTGCTGCTGCAGCTGGCACCGATTATGCTCCGGCAACAACAGGTTCATCGATCTTAAAGGGCAACGGAAGTGGTGGATTTGCCAACGCAGTAGCCGGCACAGATTATTTAACCAACAATCAAACAATCACCCTTTCCGGGGATTTGTCGGGTGCAGGGTCAACAACCATTGCCACCGCCATTGGTGTTACTGCCGGAAATAATATTGTCACGGCAATCAACAACGCAGGCACAACGGGTACTATCAATGATAATAGATTGGCAACAATCAGCACGGCTGGAAAAGTATCTGGAAGTGCGATCAATACAGGCACTATTGGCGGTAGCACAGTTATCAACACAACAGGCACATTGACAACCGGGGCAGCCACAGTCTCCTCCCTTACCATCGGCTCAACCGCTATAAACTGGCCTGCCAATGCATCGGGTTCATTGACTAATAATGGAACGGGTACACTTACATGGGTGCCCGCTGGGGGCAGCGGCACGGTGACCAGTATCACCAAGGGAACCGGCCTTGTAGCAGGCGCGCCCATCACCACCAGTGGCACAATAGATGTAAACGTAGGTACCGGTGCAAACCAGATTGTACAGTTAGACGCCACTGGAAAACTTCCTGCTATAGATGGTTCTCAGTTAACGAATCTCCCTGCCGGGGCGGAAACCGATCCAACCGTAAAAGCCATCAATGGCTTAGTGAAGTCTAACGGCACTACCATTAGCGCAGCTACGGCTGGCACGGACTATCAAGCTCCACTCGTAAGCGGAACGAATATTAAAACGATTAACGGAGTATCTGTTTTAGGAGTTGGCAATATTACTGCGGTTACTACAGAAACAGATCCCGCTGTAAAAGCTATCAACGGCTTAGTAAAATCAAATGGAACGACCATCTCTGCGGCAACTGCCGGCACAGATTACCAAGCACCGATAACACTTACCACCACGGGCACAAGTGGCGCGGCCACGCTGGTCGGCAATACACTCAATGTTCCCAATTATGCTGGCACTTCTTACACCGCGGGTACTGGACTGACCTTGACTACCAATACCTTCTCGGTAAACACCTCTCAAAATATTTCAACACTTTCAAACCTCACTACTAACGGACTGATCAAAACAAGTGGTGGCACCGGGGCGTTGAGCATTGCCACAGCGGGAACGGATTACTTAACACCTACCGGAAATGGCTCGGGCTTAACCAGTTTAAACGCATCCAACATTTCATCCGGCACGTTGCCTGTGGCGCAAGTTCCCAACTTAGATGCCTCCAAAATTACAACGGGCACGTTTGGAAGTGCTCAAATTACAGACGGCACGATTGCCGATGCTGACGTGAACGCCAGTGCCGCTATTGCGGGAAGCAAAATCAATCCCAACTTCGGCACGCAAGCTATCTCTACCACAGGCACGCTGACCACCGGAACAGCCGGAGCATTTGCCGTGAATGCCACCGGAAATATTACCAAGATTAACAATGTCACTACTTCGTTCCCTTCTGCGCAAGGGGCGGCAAGTACAGTTTTGACCAACAATGGCTCTGGCACTTTGACATGGGCAACACCTACCACAGGCTGGGGATTAACGGGCAACGCAGGCACAAACCCCGCTACCAATTTTATTGGAACAACCGATGCACAACCGCTACGGTTTGCGACTGGCTCAGGTGGAATTGAAAGAATGCGAATTGACCCAACCGGAAAGATTGGCATTAATACAACTTTGCCAATTTACACTCTAAACGTAGAAGGAGACCGAATCTTGATTAACAATCTATCTGGAAATTACGGCTTCACACACACAAACCTCGGCAAATCACTCTCTACTAAGGTAGATGCCAATGGCGGTTGGCTGGGAACAGAAACCAACGACCCTCTGAACTTTTATACAAATAACGGCACACCGCAAGTCACAATATTGCCAAATGGAAACGTAGGTATCGGTGTAACTGCGCCAAGCTCAAAACTTCATTTGAATGGCAATGCTATTGTAGGAACCACAACTACAAACCGATCTACCCAAGGTCTTACAATAGGCTTTACAAATAATACAGCTTTTGCAAACAACACCGATGTAGCGGATGCAGGACGCGGCATGACGATTATCAATGAAAGTACAGGCACTAATACGATGGCAGTTTTGGGTTTGAGGAGCAATCCGTTTGGAGTAAATAATCACCAACTATTCGATTTTAAATTAGTTAATCCAACGGATGGGACAGCTAAGCTCATCTATTCTTTTGGATATGATATTGCGCCTGGCAATTCTTCGTTTACGGATAGATTTGCTTTTACAAGTGCTGGCAATTTAGGCATTGGCAACATTGCACCCACCGAAAAACTAGACATCACAGGCAATCTTAAATTCTCCGGTGCATTAATGCCAAACAACACGGCTGGTACTGCCGGGCAAGTGCTTACTTCTGCAGGGGCAGGCGCGGCTCCAACCTGGGCCAATGCTTCCAGCGGCTGGGGATTAACAGGAAATACCTTGACTGGCACCGAAACAATCGGTAGCAACAACGCGCAACCTCTTTTATTTGAGACCACCAACATCGAGCGAATGCGTATTGACGCTACAGGTAAAGTAGGTATCGGCACAACTACACCCACAGCCAAACTTGATATTGTGGGAGGTGTTATAAAGGTTTCAACAACAATTTCTGGTCTAGGGTCTCAAACTCTTAGTCAAATGGACGATCCCGTCAACGGCCTTCTTGGTAGTGGCGGGTTCGCTGGTCACTTCGCAGGAGACCAATATATCCGAGGCGTTTGGGGGCTTAAATTTGATAGATATAACCTCGGGGAAGCAAATCCATCATCTGTTAATTATTTTGGTGGAAACCCTGATGCGGGTAGTGCTAATTTTAGGTATTGGACTGGTACTACGTGGCGTTCGGACATGGTCATTCGTGGTTCGGGCAACGTAGGTATCGCCAATGTAAACCCCACCGAAAAACTCGATATAGCCGGCAACCTTAAATTCTCTGGTGCTTTAATGCCCAACAACTTGCCTGGCACAGTTGGCCAAGTGCTTACTTCTGCTGGAGCAGGATTTGCACCTACTTGGACTACAATAAGTGGTGGAGGAAACATGATCACCACCAATAACCTAAGCGATCTCACCAATTTTTCTACTGCTCGCGCTAATCTAGGCTTAGGATCGGTGGCCTACACATGGCCTGCCACCAATGGTACAGGCGTACTCACCAATAACGGAAGTGGTACGCTCTCTTGGGCACCAGGTGGGGCGGGAAGCGTAACAACAGTTTCCGTTGCGTCAGCAAATGGTTTTACCGGAACAGTAGCCACCGCCTCCTCAACACCAGCCATCACCATTGGTACTTCATTGACTGGATTATTGAAAGGAAACGGTACGGCCTTGAGCGCGGCAACTGCCGG
>VYLZ01000182.1_pt1 | contig 33542 bp, 35 predicted proteins | sample 5115361 | NCBI WGS metagenome assembly VYLZ01 (sample SAMN12291805, study PRJNA351875) | freshwater metagenome | isolation source: freshwater lake | place: USA: Michigan, Sixteen Lake | collected 2013-08-07 | reverse complement strand
TGCAGTATTCCGGCTGTATTCAATCCGATGAGCTTCAATGGAGGCCTGTACGTAGATGGGGGACTGTTTGACAATCTGCCGGTGCGCCCAATCAGAGACAAGTGCGATAAGATTGTAGGGCTTCATTGCAATCATATCAGCCAGGATTTTGACCCTAATAGCCTTCGAACCGTTATCGAGCGGAGCTTATTAATGGCTATAAACGCAAATACGCTTATCAGCAAAGGACTTTGTGATGTGTTTATTGAACCTCCGCATCTGTCCAGATTTGGTAGTTTTGATATAGCGAAGGCACAAGAAATTTTCGACATTAGCTATCAGTTCACGAAAGCAAATTTCCTGCCGCACCATTTTGGTGTGGGCATGATTGATATCGAAAAGCCGGCCAGTTAAAATGGTATACGAACGAAAAAATGGCAAAGACAGAAATTTTTAGGGAGCAAATTCTTGAGGGGATACCTGATGTATTACCCTCGCCAAGTGAGTTCGACAATGGGGTGAGTCATGCGCCAAGGCGAAAAAACATTCTTACACAAGAAGAAAAACGTCTGGCTGTCAGCAACGCTCTTCGCTATTTTCATCCTCGTCATCATGAAGTTTTAGCCCCTGAATTTTATAATGAGTTGCAAAAATTTGGGCGGATCTATATGTATCGGTTGCGCCCGAAGTATGAAATGAGGGCGAGGGGTATTGAAGACTATCCTTACCAATGTATGCAAGGCGGTGCAATCCAGTTAATGATTCAAAACAATTTAGATCCTCGTGTTGCACAGCATCCTCACGAGTTGATTACCTATGGGGGCAATGGAGCAGTTTTTCAAAACTGGGCGCAGTACTTACTTACGATGAAGTATCTGGCCACGATGAATGAGGATCAAACGTTGCACATTTATTCGGGTCATCCAATGGGTTTGTTTCCTTCTTCAAAAGAAGCTCCACGAGTAGTTGTTACCAATGGGATGATGATTCCAAATTATTCGAAGCCGGACGATTGGGAAAGGTTCAATGCATTGGGAGTAACCCAGTACGGTCAGATGACGGCAGGCAGCTATATGTACATCGGTCCACAAGGAATTGTGCATGGCACAAACATTACCATACTGAACGCGGGTCGGAAGATTTCAAAAAAAGGTGAAGGGCTTGCCGGCAAACTTTTTTTAACCTCAGGCCTAGGCGGGATGAGTGGCGCCCAACCTAAAGCAGGAAACATTGCTGGTTGCATCACGGTAGTAGCCGAAATAAACGAAGCTGCCACGCAAAAAAGATTTCAGCAAGGGTGGGTGGACGAAGTGGTTAGCGATCTCAATACTTTGTGTCAGCGGATTCGTACAGCAAAATCAAAAAAGGAAATTATTTCGATTGCGTTTCAGGGCAACATTGTTGACGTTTGGCAAAAGCTTGCAGACGAAAACATATTTGTCGACCTCGGCTCTGACCAGACATCTTTGCACAATCCTTGGGCAGGAGGATACTATCCGGCAGAAATGAGTTTTGATGAGTCAAACAGAATGATAGTTGAAAACCCAGAACTATTTAGGGCAAAAGTTCAGGATTCACTTCGGAAGCAAGCACAGGCAATCAACCTGCATGTATCGCGTGGTACTTATTTTTTCGATTACGGAAATGCATTCCTTTTGGAAGCATCCAGAGCGGGAGCCGATGTAATGGCAAGCAATGGGGTTGACTTTAAGTACCCGTCTTATGTACAGGATATTATGGGCCCCATGTGTTTTGATTATGGCTTTGGCCCATTTCGCTGGGTTTGTGCTTCAGGTAAGCAAGAAGATTTAGATTATACTGATGCATTGGCAGCAGAGGTACTTTCTAAAATTGTTCTTTCGGCTCCCGATGAGATTCAATCGCAACTAAAAGATAATATTGATTGGATACGTTCTGCGAAAGCAAACAATCTCGTTGTTGGTTCAAAAGCGAGAATACTGTATGCCGATGCAGAGGGGCGAATAGAAATTGCGTCTGCCTTTAACGAAGCCGTTGCGAAAGGCAAAATTGGCCATGTGATTTTGGGTCGCGATCATCACGATGTGTCGGGTACAGATAGTCCATATCGTGAAACATCCAATATTTACGATGGCTCACGGTTCACAGCAGATATGGCTATCCACAATGTGATTGGTGATTCGTTCCGAGGGGCAACCTGGGTTTCCATTCACAATGGTGGTGGCGTTGGGTGGGGAGAGGTGATCAACGGAGGGTTTGGAATGTTGTTAGATGGTTCTTCAGAGGCAGATCGAAAGTTGAAAAGCATGTTGCATTTTGACGTGAACAATGGAATTGCGCGAAGAGCTTGGGCGCGAAATACCGGAGCATTAACTAGTATCGCACGTGCTCAGCAACAAAATCCAAGATTGCAAGTGACTTCCACGTATTTGACTGACGAAGCTGTTTTGAATAAATTGTTTTGATATGCGTTGGTTGCTGGCGCTGGTTTTTAAATGGATGGGTTGGAAAACTCAAGGAGATGTTCCTCAAAACATCAACAAATATATTGTTGCCGTAGCGCCACATACCAGCAACTGGGATTTTGTGATCGGTATCTTAGCACGAAGTGTTCTGAATATTCAGAGTGCAAAATTTATTGGGAAAGATTCGCTCTTCAAGCCTCCACTTGGGTGGTTTTTCAGGGCGGTAGGAGGCTATCCCGTTGACCGGTCTGGCCATAAAGATATGACGGATCAAATCGCTCATATTTTCGACCAACACGAAAAATTTATTTTGGGTTTGGCTCCCGAAGGCACTCGGAAAAAAGTAGACAAGCTAAGGACTGGTTTCTACTACATTGCAAAGAAGGCCAATGTGCCAATTGTTCCGGTTGGGTTTGATTTTGCCACAAAAACCGTGGTTGTAGCGAAGCCTTTTTATCCCACAGATGATTTTGATTCTGACATGAAAACTCTGTTTAACTTTTATTCTGGTATTACTGGAAAAAATAAGGAGTTGGGCCTATCTGGAGAAACACCTTTGCGGAAAAAGTAAAAAACTATTATCATCCGAGTAAATTATAAATTGAGCGGGGGAAAGCGCGGAGGGGGTGGCTTTGAGAGTCCAAAAAAAACCTCTTGAATGAGTCAGAATACCAATGTTTTTCAAAAAATTATTGTTAGTCGGATGACAGTAGTAAAAAACAAAAAAAGTTCTTGTGGTTGCCTTTTTTTGGATTAGTTTTGTTGAACCTAAACATAAATTAAATTTAAATTAAACTAGTATGAAAAAAGTTGTTTTTGTTTTACTCTTTTTGTTTGCAGTAGTTAGTCAGTCATTCTCTCAGGCATCAATTGCCCTTGGGGTTAAAGGGGGCTTAAATTTTGCAAATGTTGACGCAAGCAGTCCAAGCACTGCTTATAACAGCAAAACCGGATATCACGCAGGCGCGTATCTCTCGATTAAGTTGGCCAAAATTGGAATCCAGCCTGAAATCATTTTTTCCAGACAGGGCTCGTCTATTAAGCCCTTAAATGGAACTAGCCTCGATACTCGTTTTGACTATGTAAACATTCCAGTAATATTGAAATTGTATTTGGTTGGCGGACTCAATCTTCAAGCTGGTCCCCAGTTTGGGTTTTTGGCGAGCGCAAGTCAAGATGCCGTTGCTGGTGGTTCAGTGGATATTAAAAACACGTTAAAAAGTTCTGATATCACTGCTGCACTAGGTCTAGGCTGGGATCTTCCCTTTGGATTAAATATTGATGCTCGTTATAATTTGGGGCTTACAAAGATTAATGATGTTGCAGGATCTGCTGATGCAAAAAACCAGGTAATTCAAGTTTCAGTTGGCTTCAATTTGTTGAAGTTTGGTAATTAGTAGTTTCCCGAAGAATTTTTAAGAGCCAATCTTGAATCAAGATTGGCTTTTTATTTTTGCACCATGTTGATTTCGAGTTACCAACTGGCAATAGAATACCTTTATCAAAACCTACCGATGTTTCAACGTATAGGTGCTGTTGCGTACAAAGCCGACCTATTCAACACGATAAAATTGTGTAATGCCCTAGGCAATCCTCAAAACAAATTCAAAAGTATACACATAGCAGGAACCAACGGAAAGGGAAGCAGTTCGCACATGCTGGCGGCTATTTTGCAAACGGCAGGTTACAAAACCGGGTTGTACACTTCACCTCACCTTAAAGAATTTACCGAACGAATAAGAATCAATGGTATAGAAATTGACCAAGCTTCTGTCGTTGATTTTGTCTTGCGCATTAAGCCAACAATAGAAGAGATCAAGCCTTCGTTTTTTGAGATCACCGTGGCGATGGCTTTTGAGTACTTTGCCCAACAGCAAGTTGATGTAGCGGTGATTGAAGTAGGGCTTGGGGGGAGGCTGGATTCGACCAATGTGATTACTCCGATGGTTTCGTTGATTACCAATATTAGTTGGGATCACCAGGATTTGCTCGGTAACACATTGCCAAAAATTGCGTTTGAAAAGGCAGGAATCATAAAACAAAGTGTTCCTGTAATCATCAGCGAAAGAAACGCTTTAGTGGACGATGTGTTCAGCGAAAAATCTCTTACGACTAAAAGCTCAATACAATTTGCGACTGATGATTGGGAAGTAAGCCAATTAACAGATAGCTATAGCGTATTCCATAAGGGCAAAACAGAAGAATATGTGTTGGATTTGAAAGGTGCCTATCAGCGAAATAATTTGGCTGGAGTATTGGCCACTGTCGAGGTGTTGCAGAGTAAGGGGTTTCATATTGAAGCCAGTCATGTGCGTCAAGCGCTGAAAAGTGTTATCAACCTAACAGGATTGAAGGGAAGATGGCAGTTGTTGTAGTCTGGGGAAGCGTGAAAGACAAAGACATCACTACTATTCTGTCATTGTTGCCTAAAGAAGCTTATTATTTTTTTTGTGAAGCCAAGATTCCGAGAGCCATGAATGCGGGCGAATTGTTCCGACAGGCTGCTGCGCATCAATTGAAGGGCGAAGTTGTACCTGACGTAAATGAAGCAATCGATCGGGCGAAAAGAATGAGCGGTGAAAATGATCTCATTTTTATTGGAGGCAGCACCTTTGTGGTTGCCGAAATTGAAGGGTTATGAAGAGCAAGTTGAAGCGATTTGAAATTATTGCCGGGCGGCAAAATGTGATTGAACCGGGCAAAGAAATTTTTAATAACATCAAGGGAAAATGGCGTGACGTTTTTTTTAAAAATCAACACCCCATCACAATTGAACTGGCTTGTGGCAGAGGCGAGTATTCCGTCAATCTTGCCCGGCAATTTCCGGACAGGAATTACATTGGCGTTGATAAAAAAGGAGATCGTCTTTGGAAAGGTAGTACTTGGGCAGTAGAAGATAACTTACAGAATGTTGCTTTCTTAAGAACAGGTATTTTATTCATTGAAAGTTTCTTTGAAGTGGGTGAGGTGAACGAGGTATGGCTCACTTTTCCCGATCCACTCCCTCGAAAAAGGGATGCGAAAAGGAGATTGTCGAGCACGCGATATTTAGATATGTATAAAAAAATACTAGCACCGGATGGCTACTTTCGGTTTAAGACAGATAACACCGATCTATTCAACTTTACTTTAGAAGAATTGAGCTATCGCAATGATCTGGTGGATTTTAAATATACACATGATCTTTATCAATCGGTGCTTCGGCCAGAGTGTTTTGATATCAAGACCAAATACGAAGAGATGTTCACCGCACAAGGTGAAGTAATCAAGTATTTGCGTTTTCGCTTTGCTCACTAAAAAAAGAGGAAACATTGAGTTAACATTTTGGTAATTTGGTATTTTAACAACAGCGATCTCGAAATTGTAATTTTGTGTACCAAACCTACCGATGGGAAAAAGAAAGCGAGATGTTGAACTAGTTATCATATCGGATGTTCATCTAGGTACCTACGGTTGCCACTCAGAAGAGCTACTTCGCTATTTAAAATCAATAAAGCCAAAACGGATCATTCTTAACGGAGACATCATTGACATGTGGCAGTTTAGCAAACGCTACTGGCCCAAATCGCACATGCAGGTGGTGAAGCACATTACAAGCCTAATTGCTAAAGGAACCAAGATTACCTATCTAACGGGCAACCACGATGAGATGCTGCGAAAGTTCGCGGGCTTCAGATTGGGATCTTTTCAAATTGGCAATAAAAAAGTCCTCTCGTTGAATGGCCAATCCGCTTGGGTTTTTCATGGCGATGTATTTGATGTGACGATGAAGTATTCCAAATGGCTGGCCAAATTGGGTGCGATTGGCTACGACACCCTGATACTTATTAATTCGTTTGTGAATTTCATTTTGAAAGCTTTTGGCCGTGGAAAAATCTCTCTTTCCAAGCGCGTGAAAGACAGTGTGAAGCAAGCGGTCAAATTTATTAATGACTTTGAACAAACGGCTGCTGATATTGCGATCTCCAATGGCTATCAATTTGTCATCTGCGGCCATATTCACCAGCCAGAAATGAGAAAGATTACCACAGAAAAAGGAGAGGTGATGTATTTGAATTCGGGCGATTGGGTCGAAAACCTGACTTCGCTTGAGTACAATCAGGGCGCGTGGAAGATATATCGCTATAGTGAAGACTTGCATGCTCAAAAAATAAAGCTTTCTAAACACGCTCGCAACACGTTAGATAATGACGAGATTTTTAAAGACCTTGTCAATGAATTTCTTTCCACGAAAAAATGAAAATTCTTTACGCTATACAAGGCACCGGCAATGGTCACCTGAGCCGTGCTGTTGATATTATTCCTGAACTTAGAAAACACGGTGAACTTGACCTATTTGTAAGTGGTGCACAAGCGGAGATCGTATTGCCCTATCCGGTGAAATATAAATCAAAAGGGCTAAGCTTTTACTTTGGCAAAAGTGGCGGAATCAATTTTCTAAAGACGTTTCAAAAGAACAGCTCAAAAGATGTCATTAAAGAAATCAAGAGCTTTCCAGTTGAAAACTACGACCTGGTAGTGAATGATTTTGAGCCCATTTCTGCCTGGGCCTGCAAGAAAAAGGAAGTGAGGTGCGTGTCGTTGAGTCATCAAGCTGCGTTGCTATCGAAAAAATCACCACGGCCAAAAATCGTTGACCCTTTCGGGGAATGGATGATTCGAAACTATGCACCCGTTAAAAAATACGTTGGTTTTCATTTCGAGGAGTACGATAAAAACATTTTTACACCTGTTATCCGAAGAGCTATCCGGGAGGCTCGCACCAAAGATCTAGGTCATTACACGGTATACCTACCGGCCTATGATGACAAGAAGTTGGTTCAGCGCTTGCTCAAGATTTCCAAGGTAAAATGGCATATTTTCTCCAAGCATACTAAGAGTGCCTATCATGTGGGGCGCATCTCGGTGTATCCTATTAGTGGCGTTGATTTTGTGGAGAGCGTGGTCTCGAGTTCGGGTGTGGTTTGTGGGGCTGGCTTCGAAACACCCGCAGAAGTATTGCATTTGCGTAAAAAATTGTTGGTTGTGCCGATGAAAACGCAATACGAACAGCATTGCAATGCAGCCGCCTTGAAAAAATTGGGCGTGCCAGTGTTGAAAAAAGTTAAAAAGAAAACCATCAAGCGTGTTGAGCAATGGATTGATGAGAACAGCCTACTGGATATTTCCTTTCCTGATATTGCTGGCGTAGCAGTGGAAAAATTGATTGAGAAGTATGGCTCAACGTCATAGCAGTAATTTGATAACGCTGCAATAAAACTTCAATCATATGTGAAAGGTATCTTTTCCACGAAATGGGAAGAGCCTATCGAATTTTGGTGGTGGACGATGATCCTGATATTCTCGAGTTGCTTCGATATAACTTGTCGCGAGAAGGGTTCAAGACAAAGGTGGTAGAGAATAGCCAGGAAGCAATTGGTGTAGCCCTCAGCTTTCGACCTGATTTAATCATCCTTGATATAATGATGCCCGCGCCTTCTGGGATTGAGTTATGCAGGCAACTTCGCAGCTTACCCCAATTCAAGGACACTTACATCTTTTTTCTTACGGCACGGTCGGAGCATTATTATCAAGATGCTGCCCTCGACACGGGTGGCGATGATTTTATTGAGAAGATTGTTGGCTTACGCGCCCTGACTAATAAAGTGGCAACGGTTTTGAAGGAAGAATTTATTATAAGGAAAAGTGTGCCCTCTGTAATTTCTGGCAATTTGGTTATCCATCGTAAAGCAGCTTTGGCTTATTTGAAGGGAATTCCAATCAAATTTTCTAAGCCAGAATTTGAGTTGCTTTTCTTCTTTGCACAGAACCCCAAGAAGGTAATAAGTTTGGAGAATTTAGTGAATAACATCTGGGGCTCTGAAGTTTATTCAGCCACAAGTTCAATTGAATCGTACATCGAGAGCATAGCGCAAAAGCTCGGAGGAAAGTGGATGACCAGTTTAGGTAATGGGAGATATAAGTTCAGCCCTCACTAGTCTCCAATTGCTCAAGAACGGTTGATAAGTGATCGTAATTTTTTAACCCTGGCATTGCTTCTGTTTGTCCAGTCAGTACTAAACCAGCTATTGGCAAGCTGAGTAGGTCACCGAGATTACCCGGCTGGGTTTTTTTGAAGGAAACTAAAACCTTGTAATTAAAAGAAGTTAGTTGTTCAAGTTCGGTAACAGATATATCCTTGGTCATTACAAATTGAATTCGTTGGGAGTGCGTTGACAAATTCTCGATGTTTGATCGGTCTTCCTCGTTCATTCGATCAGGCTGCTCCTCGGATTCACTTATGTCTAAGATCATGCTCGGCCCCGTTATCCAGCTCTTGATGGCGGCAAAAAGGGTCGGATTCACATGAGCCACCGGGCAAGCCAGCAACTGAACGCCCATGCCTGAACAATACCGTGCCTCGCTTAGATTGCAAATGTTTTCCACCAGTACGTTCGTTTTGAGAGTCATGCCCAAATATCAAAAAGAAAAAATAACTTTGAGATTAAACTGCTTAAAAATTGTGCGATCTCAGTTTGTAACTCTCATTCGGTATGGAATTTTGATTACCTTTTTGGGACTGATAGCTTTTGCCTGTGATTCGGACAAGACAGTAAAAAGTGTTAACTATTTTCCACTTCGAGTGGGCCAAACTTGGCGTTATGATATCGAAGAAACGAGCATCACACGTGCAGCTTGTACAGACAATGGCACTACTACAAGTATCTATGAATTGTTAGTGACCGTGGTGGATTCTGTTCCCAATACTAGTCAGGGGTTCACTTATCGTTTAAAGCGCTCAAAAAGATCGAAAACAACTGATCCATGGATTGATTTTGAAACCGGGACAGCCCAGTTGATTGGCAATAAAATAGTGCTCAGCGAAGGTAATATTTCTTACGTCAAGTTACTCACACCCATAACAAATGACTTGGTTTGGAATGGCAATCTGTACAACAATCGCCAAGAGTTAAATGGAAAGAACGAAGACGACTATAAGAGCACACTTGTCAATAAGCCCTACGTGGTTGAATCGTCCGGTTTGAGTTTTGGTAATTCAGTTTCAGTGGTACAAAATGATGAACAAAGTAATATTATCTATCGGGATTCAAGATTGGAAGTATATGCAGATCAGGTTGGTTTAGTTTACAAAGAGAGTTACCTCCTAAACTACTTTGCCAATTCTCAGTTGCCATGCTTTGCACAAAAGCGAACCCAACAAGGTGTTATCTATAAGCAGAGTTTAAGGGAATTTAGTAAATGAGTCGAGGTGACATGAGAAAACTCCTGACATGGGTTTTGATTTGTGGGTCGTTGCCGGTTGTTTCTCAATCCAACCGCTATTTTGTTTTCTTTAAAGACAAGAACAATTCTGTTTTTTCGGTAACTGATCCAGTCAAGTTCTTAACCCAAAAAAGTATCGATCGGAGAGCAAAGGGCGGTATCGCAATTGGGCCTGATGACTTGCCTGTTAACGTCAATTACGTTAGTCAGATAAAGTTGTTGGGAGTGAAGACATTTTTCACTTCCAAATGGTGGAATGGTGTATTGATACAGGCAGATCAATCGATTATTCCATCGATCAACGCGCTTCCGTTTGTCGCAAAAACAGATTTCGTGGCGCCTGGCGCGATTCTACAAGGTGGACGAACGGGGACACGCGACAAATCAACTCAGCCTGACGCGGTTGCTCAACAAAGCGACTTCCAGCTTCAACAACTAGCCATGGATAAAATGCAGGAGGAGGGATATAGAGGAGAAGGGGTCACCATCGCGCAATTTGATAGTGGTTGGCAAGGAGTAAACTTGACTGCGCCTTTTCAACCTCTGTTTTTGGAAGGTAGGATAAAGGGCGTTTTTAATTTCGTTAGGAATACCAACAATGTCTATTCTGACGATGATCACGGAACAAGCGTACTATCTGTAATGGCTGCTTATGTCCCTGGAACTTTTGTGGGTGGAACTTACAAAGCCAACTACTATCTTTTTGAAACAGAAGACGATGCCACGGAGTACAGGATTGAAGAATACAACTGGGCATTCGCTGCCGAAAAAGCTGATAGTTTGGGGGTAGATGTGATCAACTCTTCGCTTGGCTATAGCACCTTCGATGACCCTTCTATGAACTATACTGTTTTTGATTTGACGGGAAAGAAGGCAGTTATCAGTATTACGGCTCGCAAAGCAGTTGAGAAAGGAATGGTGGTGGTCTGCAGTGCAGGAAACGAGGGCAATAATAATTTTTGGAAATTTGTGACTACCCCTGCTGATGCAGAAGGTGTTTTGGCTGTCGGCTCTATTACATCGCTCGGTAGCAAAAGCTCATTTAGTTCTATTGGCCCAACAGCTGACCAACGACTAAAACCTGATGTTGTTGCATTGGGCTCCGGCACTGCAGTGATTTCCGCCACTGGTTCTTTGAGTACGGCTAGCGGCACATCTTTGTCAAGTCCACTGGTCGCTTCGTTGGCGGCCGGGTTGATCCAGGCGTTCCCCAACAAATCGGCCAGTGAAATCACGCAAGCTGTCATTCAATCGGCTAGCCTTTTCTCCACTCCCAATAACTCATTGGGTTATGGTGTTCCCAATTTTGAAATCGCAAAAAGCTATTTGAAGTATGGCGTTCTGGATGAAGATATTTCTGTGTTTCCAAACCCTGTATCGCGATCGTTAAATATTTTGTTGAAGGCACCTTCCAACGGATTGATTTCCGTATCAGTTTACAATTTATTGGGTCAGCAGATTTTTCAGCAGTCGAATTCAGTTAGCTGGGAAACGAATCCAGTTCAATTTGATTTATCACTTTTGGCCAATGGAATTTATTTGTTGCAGGTCAAGACCGACAAGACAACCTTAGTAAAAAGAATCGCGAAAATTGATTAAACGCTTTGTCGAGTTTCCCAAGGTATGTTGCCACTAATAACACGAAATCATACGAATTTTATCTAGAAGGTATTGGTGTCTATTCGTGCATTAGTGGCTGAATATTGATTATCTATTTCACGCTTCGCTCCACTTCGCGAAGATTCTCTAGTTTTTTATTGCGTAAAAATCCATTGATATCTTCAAAGTGTTCTTTGATTCTCTTGTTCCCGAACTCAAAAACTTTAGTCGCCAATCCGTCCAGGAAATCGCGATCGTGAGAAACTAGAATCAGTGTGCCGTCAAATGCTTTCAGCGCATCCTTTAAGATCTCTTTTGTTTTAATATCCAAGTGGTTAGTAGGCTCATCCAGGATTAATAAATTCACAGGTTGCAGAAGTAACTTGATCATTGCCAGTCGTGTCTTTTCTCCCCCCGAAAGCATCTTCACTTTTTTATCGATGGCTTCGCCACTGAACATAAACGCGCCCAGGATATTTTTTATTTGAGTACGCACATCTCCAAACGCGATTTGATCGATGGTTTGTAAGACGGTCAAATCTTCATCGAGCAACGAAGCTTGGTTCTGCGCAAAATACCCGATCATACTATTATGGCCCAATTGAAGTTTCCCGTCATACTCTATTTCGCCCATAATGGCTTTAACGAGCGTAGATTTTCCCTCGCCATTTTTGCCGACCAATGCCACCCGCTCACCACGCGCAATTGTAATAGACGCATCTTTGAAAACGACATGGTCTCCATATTTTTTCGTAACACCTTCTATGATAACCGGATAATTACTTCATCTACTTCGATGATTTCGATTTTCTCTAACATCTTCACGCGTGATTGAACTTGAAGAGTCTTAGAGTAAGTACCTTTAAACCGATCAATGAATTGTTGGATGTCTGCAATCTGTTTTGCCTGATCATCAAATTGCTTTTGTTGCTGCTCGCGTCTCTCTTTCCGGAGTTGTAGGTAATGTGTATAGTTGGTTTTGTAGTCGTAAATACGCCCCATCGTCACCTCGATCGTGCGATTGGTAAGATTGTCGACAAACATTTTATCGTGACTAATTACGATTACAGCTTTTGCACTTGTTTTTAGAAACTCCTCCAGCCACTGCACCGATTCAATATCCAAATGGTTGGTCGGCTCATCGAGCAAAATCAAATCAGGTTTTTGTAAAAGTATTTTAGCGAGCTCGATTCTCATACGCCAGCCGCCACTAAACTCGGTAGTGGGTCTGTTAAAATCTGTGCGCAGGAAGCCCAGACCCATCAGTGTCTTTTCTACCTCCGCATCGAAATTGATCTCCTCAATGGAATAGTATTTTTCACTTAACTCAGAAACCTGCTCGATGATTTTGGAGTATTCATCCGATTCGTAATCGGTACGCGTTTCCAGTTGACTATTAAGGTAATCCATCTGCTTTTTCATGGCCAGAATTTTACCAAACGCTTTAGAAGCTTCCTCAAAGACAGTGGCGTTATCTTCCGTAAGCAGATGTTGGGGGAGGTAAGCAATAATCGCCTCTTTGGGCGCTGTTACCTTGCCTCTGGTGGCTTTACTCACGCCAGCAATAATCTTTAACAGGGTTGATTTGCCTGCCCCGTTCTTGCCCATGAGGGCGATTCGGTCGTTTTCATTGATGTTGAATGTGATATCACTAAAAAGCGCAGAACCGTTAAATTCAACGGTCAGGTTGTCGACAGAAATCATGTATTAAAAAAATAAACCTGCCAGCCGGTTGACAGGGGCGGCAAAGATATTACTATTTTGCCTTCGAAGCCACTTGATTTGAGCATTTTCCGGGTTTGTATTGGGTTTAGGATTGTTGGTCGGGAGGGTCGGGAGACCAGCAATAACAGCGAGTGCAGCTTGCTAACGATGAGGTGTTGACCATGGATAAAAAATAGATGGGGATTTTTCAGAAACTTATTAAGTTTTGGAATGGCATTGACGATCTGCCCACAAGGACACAGACTATTCTTGCAATAACTCTCGGTTTAATAATGATATCTATCGGCTCAATAAATTTTTTAAAGTTATGGAGTAACCACAGATGGACGGTTGCGACCACGATCCGCAAGGAAGATCACGGGTATGTCAGGTACATTTTTAAAGTGGATGAAGTTGTTTTTGCGGCAAGGAAAAAGGGAATAGGACTTAGGCCAGACAGTGTAAGGTATTGGGTTAGGTTTTACCCCGAAGACCCCTCTCTTTGCGATATTGTGTACAATGATGAAGTCCCAGATTGTATAAGAGTAGTTCCGTCTAAAGGTTGGAAGGAAATACCGAAATGTAGATAGCTTGCTATACACTCTCGTTGGCGCGAGTTTGCAACGCGCTGCCGATTCTAGCAACGGGTTGAGTAGGTTTGTTTACGCGCAATGTGCGCGTCTGTTAATAGCAGACGAGTATAGGTTTAGTTCAGCAAGAGGTTACTATTCCAGAAATGGTATTTGGAAATTAATAAAATTGAATAGGTGGGCAAGTGTTGCCAACGCGCGCCAGCAAAGCTCTGTTGGCACCCGTTGGAAATGCGCGCCAGCTGGTGCATGCTAATTATCTTTTTCACTGCCCAACACTAAAATGGGGACGTCCTCGTGGTTTACCAGATCTTCGGCCACGCTGTGTGAAAGAATAAATCCTGTTTTATCATATTTTGTAATCGCGATCATCTCGGCATCTGTCTTTTCCAAAAATTGATGAACGCCCCATTCTTCATCGTTTACTTCAATACTACTTTGGGTGGTCGATACATCAGGGTAGGGTAGGGTCAGTTCTTTTACCACTTTGTCGATTAACGCCTGATCTCCCGGTCTTTCTATGAAATTGATAACGAGAATATGTACAGTGGCTTTCCACAACCTGGCAAGGCCGGCTACCATGTCAAATGCGTCAAGCACATTGCCTTGAAGGGTAGTGGCGAAAACGATACCTTTCACCGAAAACGATTTTGTTGGCAAGTTCTTAATAACCAGTACGGGAACGGAAGATTTGCGAACGACCCGTTGAGTATTGCTTCCAATTACCAACTCCCGAATTCCAGTTGCACCATGGGAGCCCATTACGACAAAGTCAATGTTCAAAGGTTTGATGTATTGTTCTATTTGTTCATTCCCTTTATCAAAAACCAAGAGGGGAGTTGCCATGACACCTGCTTTGGAGGCCGCAACTACTAACGCATTGAGCTTGTCTTGCGCCTGCCCCTTCTGCACATTGTTGCCTTTCACCTTAGCAATGTTCGGCACATGAAGGGATTCATCGGGACTGGGCATGATGTGTAAAAAATGTATGCTCGCCTTAACCTGCGAAGCGATTTGCAAGGCGACTGTCGTTGCGTTTTGAGCGCATTCAGAAAAATCCGTTGGCACTAAAATGTTTTTCATAAAGTAACTGAGTTACTGGTGAGTATTACTTTTTCGATTTTATGGTGTATGTCCAAACCGGGCACTTTACATGATTGACAACACTTTCGGTAATGCTGCCGGAAACAAAGTGGGAAAGTCCCTTGCGGCCATGGGTGGCCATGGCTAACATATCGGCCTTCACTTCATTTGTAAACGCTATGATTCCGTCAGGCTCATAGCGATCGTTGCGGATGTTGAGTGTATAGTTGCGAAATTCAAAATGTTTCGCATAGTCTTTTAATTCATTATCACGCACAAAGTTGAAAGGTGTATTTAAGAACAGGATATGCAGTTTGGCTTTGAAGAATGCTTGCACGACCATCAGTTTCTTGATAAAATCGGTTTGATTTAGTTCTAAAGAGGTTGGGAATACGATATTCTTAATCTTTGAAACCGGAATAGCTTTGCGAATAGCGAATACAGGGACTTTCGAGAATCGAACGATCTTTTCAGTATTAGATCCAACAAAAAACTCTTGCAGCCCGGAGGCCCCATGGGTTCCCATGACAACCAAATCGGGCTTCTTCTCTTCTATGAAGTCGCGGATCATCATCGAGGCAGGTCCGTGAACGACAAAAAATTTAACTTTCTTATACCCCTTACCAAATTTCTGCTGCAATCTGTCAAAGCTCTTCTTGGCATCTTTTTCCAATTCCTTGCTCATCCCCAGGTTAAATGCATAGGTGGGCATTCCAAACGAGGCTTCATACGCTATTGGTATATCAATCACCTTTACTACCAATACAGATCCCTTGCTTTTTATTGCAAGGTCAATGGCGAATTTGAAGGCCTCAATGGCGGGCTCAGAGAAATCGCATGGCACTATTATCTTTTTCATATCGTGGTTTGGGTAATGGAGTTAACGGTTCGATCAAATGAAAGGTGAAGTTACAACTTCTTTATTGCATTTCTTAAACTTTTGTAGTTGCTGCTTATTTCTGTTTTGATATCATCATAGGCTGCGGCTGGCAACGCTTTTAACTTCTTTGCATTCTTTCGAAGAGATTCGATAGACTTTCTCACGGTAGCCATTTCCGACCGGAAGCCTTCTTTGATTTCAAACTTCTTGATGCCAAATTTCAAGCGTAGGATCTCTAGTTTGAGCAAGAATTTTTCGATCTCATGACCAAAATAGCCCTTCACTTCCATTTTATGCAGCAACGATTTGATTTCCTCCTCCAGGGCAATGGTGGCAGCGATCAGTGTCTTTATCTGCGAATCAAATGACTCCTTTGATTGCACCTTGCCGACTTGAAGTTGTAACTCCACCGCCTCAAATTTCATTTTCAGTACCAGTGGAATCGGTTGATCCAAAGCAGACTGAACAGATTTTTTCAAGTTGCTTATACCCCTGACGAATTCCTTTTTTACCTCTTCCAATTTTTCTTTGGCTTCTGATTTGCCCAGCGACAGTTGAAGAGCCAGTTCATCAATCTCTTGCTGCGCTAGCAGTAATCCTTCCGCCATTTTTTCCAGAAGGGGTGTTTTGATTTTAGTTTCGTTGGTTTCCATAAACAATGTCATTTGATTTGATACCGTGATTCGTCAATCACAAAACTCAACACGGGTAATTTGGATTGAAATAGTACGCTTTCTGTCACGCCTACCAAATAGCCGGCCTTCTGTTTTTTAAGATGCGTTGCCATTGCAATTATTTGTGCGTTCCGTTTTTTTGCACAACTCAGTATTCCTTCGGCTTTCTCTTCACTATTTTGAATGACATGATGAAACTTGACTCGCTTTTGAACAATCGTGAATTGCTTCATTCTTTCTTCCATGGTAGTATCATCAATGAAATGCCCTGCCGTGTTTACATAGGCTAAATCGATGTTTGCACCCACATCGCTGGCAAGGTTTTTAATAGTATTTATCATTGGGCGTACATCTTCATCAAAGTTTGAGGCAAATAGAATTTTTTTAATTGCACCAAAAGTGTAATTCTTCTTAACGCCTAAGACAGGGCTGTGCGCCATTCGAATCACTTTCTGCGCGGTCGAGCCAATGTACTTGAGCTCGGTATCTCCGGCTCCATGAACTCCCATTACGATTAAATCTATTTTGTTCTTTTTTGCGAATAGTACAATTTGTTCAAAGGGCACCCCACCGTAAACATGTGTAAATACGTTACGATCTTTAAAAACTGCCTGTTTGGAAAATTTCTCCAACTTTATTCTCGCATCTACCAGCGCCACTTCCAATGCTGGATAACTTTGTTGTGTTGAAACGGCTAATTTGTGCCACCCTACGGGAATTTTGGCCAGATGCAGGAGATGAATGTTACCACCTGTTTTTCGAGCAATTGTCACTGCTGCTTTGGCTGCGCTGGAGGAGTAAAGCGAAAAGTCGATGGGAACAAGAATGTTTTTCATGGTTATTAAATTTAAACGGTTTTTACTTTATTTCAAACTGTTTTGTTGACTCTTTTGCTATGTCTAAGTTAACCTCTTCTGTCGAGCTGAGAAACCTCGGTCATCATTTGTCCGCATGATTTTCATCATCTGCTTTCGCGGTCTTATATTGCAGAAATAGGACAAGAATCTGTCTTACATTTGATCTTGGTCATGTGAAAGCATCAGATTATTCTATTATCTTTCTTAAGTGATCAGGCCTCATGTTGGTTTTCGAAATCATGAAGAAGTTAAGTTCGTACGCTAACAAACGCTTTAAAGCCCTCACCGATAGCTTACATAGTTATCATCAAATTGATGACCCCGAGGTGCTTCATTCTATAAGGGTTGAACTGAAGAAAATCAAATCAATTCTCAATCTATTGCAATACGGGTTACCTAATTTTAGAGGCCATAAACATTATATTCCATTTCGAAACATTTTTAGACGGGCTGGAGAGATTCGTCAACCAGAAGTTATTTACAAGCTGCTTTTACAAAATCAAATTGGAGGGATTACAGATTCACAAATCCCTAATGCTGACCAGGAAGAACGCTTAATTTCGACATTTAAGAAGGACGTGCCAATGTTTATAGCAACAGTGACTGCTAAAAGAACTAAATTCAAGGAGCACATAAAAAATCTAAACGACAGGTAAAACGTCTGCTTTTCCCTGTTTTCGAACCAGATGCACTTCATAAGACGCGAAAAATTATCAAAGAGACTATTTTTCTCGACTGGGTAGATAAGGACAAGCCGTCAGTTACTTTTCTTAAGAAGATAGAGAATAGAATTGGTCAATGGCACGATAAACAAGTCTTGTTGAAGATTTTGAACAGTACTCAATATAAAGATCAATCTGCTATTCTGATAGCCAGTTGCCAGGAAGATTTGGTGAATCTAAAAATGGCTATCCAAGCGCACTATGGCAAAGGGAAAATTTGAAGAGCATTGTCCGCAGAAAATATTATTAAGCATTATCTGAATGGATTCGATCACACATGTTGCATTAGGTGGATTACTAGGCGAGGCTATTGTAGGAAAGCAACTTGGCAAGAGAGCATTGGTATGGGGTGCAATTGCTCAATCGATGCCGGATATTGATTTTCTCGCATCTTTCTTTGTAGATGCTTCGCACAATCTACTTGCGCACAGAGGGTTTACTCATTCATTCTTTTTTGCATTGATCATTACTCCAGCGTTGGCTTGGTTAACCTCATTCCTGTATCGCGAGGAGGGGATTGGTTATCGGAAATGGCTTGCTTTTTTTGGACTTCAAATTGTGATACATCTGCTGATTGACTCTTTGAATGCCTATGGTGTAGGGTGGTTAGTACCCTTTTCCGCGCAACGGTTTTCTTTTAACGTGCTCTTTGTGGCGGATCCGTTTTACTCGATTGGTTTGGGTATTTCTTTCTTAGCATTGCTTGTTATCCCTTTAAAAAGCAAATACCGCGTTAAGTGGGCATTTGTCGGTTTGCTTTTATCGTCTGGTTACCTGTTTTACACGTTTACCAACAAGTATGGAATTAACAACGATGTGAAACGAATCATTAAACAGCAACATCTTGCCTCTGTTCGCTACTTTTCCACACCCACGCCCTTGAATAATTGGTTATGGTACATAGTAGTGGAGGAGAGGAATGGCTACCAGATTGGCTATCGCTCGGTTTTCGATCAAAAGGACTCCACATTGTTTCATTACTTCGCAAAAAATGATTCATTGCTGCAGCCTATTCGCTCGCGCGAAGACGTGAAGCAGTTAGTTCAATTTTCCCAAGGTTACTATACGGTCAGTCAGCGCTCGGACGCGTTGGTTTTTAGTGAGCTTCGCTTTGGCCAACAGGCTGGTTGGTATGACCCACAAGCGAAATTTGTCTTTGAGTATGATTTGACGCACGCTGATAAAAATCAACTTGCTGTGCAGCGAGGCCGTTTTGCCGGATGGAATGCGGCTATCATAGAATCTCTGTTCAGGCGTATCAAAGGAAATTAAAAAAGCGAATTCACTGCGAGGATGCGCCTCTGTTTGATCTTCAAAGAAATTAGAAAATGGACTGGATGTTTAGTATCGTCAATTCTTCCTCTATTTTTCACATAGTTTAGCAGCATCGGGAATGGCTTGGTCCGCTGTTTCTGATAAGTCGATAGGACAAAGTATTTTTTGTTTAGAAAAGTATATTTTATCTTTTTTACCGATGCAAGATTCCTTTGATGGCTAGAGTTTCAAATCTAGCAGAAGACAAACCTAAGTTTAGTTTTCTCCTTATCAAGAATACTATATTCAAATCAGCCGTCAATACAATTTTTACCTATGAGTATTGTTGCGCAAGATGTAGATCTTTGTTGTTTGAAAAACGACAGAGGCAATCGGGGTATGCTTTCTATTGCTTGATGATTCTACCGTCCTCCATCTCAATGGTACGGTGTGTATTTTTGGCAAACTCCTGATCATGGGTAACTACCAGCAAGGTTTGTTTGTTTTCTTCTGCGAGTTTCTTAAAAATATCAAAAACCATCAGACTATTTTTCTTATCCAAATTCCCGGTGGGTTCATCGCACATGACTATACTGGGACTGTTGATCAGGGCACGTGCAATTGCTACGCGTTGCTTTTCCCCGCCAGAGAGTTGGTTGGCTTTTTTGGCTGCCAGCGACTGAATGCCTAAGGTATTCAACCTATCTATAGCGAGATCCTTCACTTCAACTTCTGAATGAATCCCTAGCTTGAGACCGGGAAGCATCACATTTTCTAATACGGTAAATTCATTTAGTAGATAGTGAAACTGAAATACGAAGCCGATTTTTTCATTGCGAACTCTCGCTAGCTGCTTCTCGGTTCTTCCTCGCATCGGTTCACCTCCAATGTACAAGTCGCCATCATAGTCGGTATCCATGGTAGAGAGTATATAGAGCAAGGTAGATTTTCCACACCCCGATTTACCAGTCACAGAAACAAACTCCCCCTTTTTGATAATAAGCGAAACATCTTTTAACACAGGAATAGTGACGGGGTCATGGAAACTCTTGTTGATGTGATCGGCTTGTAATACAATGCTTTCGTCCATACTATTTGCCGCGAATGATAATAACGGGATCTACTTTACTAGCCTTACGAGAAGGTGCCCAGCCAGCCAAATAGGTTGTCACCAAAGAAAAAATAGAAGCAATCAGATAAAAAGCAGGATTATAATTGATCGGATAAGTTCTAATCGTAGGTAAGGAAGGAGTATTGAACGGGATTTGATCGATGAGGCCGCCAAAAAAACCAATGCTTAAGGCAATCACCAGAAAGATTCTATTTACATCCAGGCCAGAGAAACCAGTCGCTTTTAAGATGGCGATCGAATCCATTTTTTCATAGATCATCATATTCAGAATGTTATAAATTCCAAAACCAGCTACAATCAACAACACAATTCCAACGGAGTAGGAGATCAAAGATCGCACCGATGAACCGGTTTCAAATTGCGAGTTGGCCGTCTGAATATCTTCCGCATCTGCGTTGAATAATTTCGCAAACTCTTTAGCAACAGGTGGCGCTTGTTTGATATCAATCATTTTTAATTGAATATCAGTAACGTAGTCGCTTGGCTTCCCTAGTATTTTTTGGGTGGTACCGATAGATGCATAACTCTGTACTTTATCCAACTCTTGCAATCCAGATTGAAAAAAGCCAACTACTTTGAGTGAGAACTGCTGTTGCTTGGCCGTGGTTACCAACACGACATCGCCAATGTTAGCCAGGAGCTTGGCAGCTAGTCCTTTCCCTAAAATGATACTATTCGACACATTTTGAATGTCAAGTGGATTTCCTTGAGTGACATAGTCGCTGAAATGAAACAAGCTACTTTCTTCCCGTGCATCTATGCCATTGATTACACCTGTAATGTCGATGGACCCATCATTAAAGAAAACTTGTGCGGTGATTTTGGGTGCTACCCCAGCCACCCGATTGTCTTTTCGTAAGGCCTGCATGATCGCCTGACTATTATATATTTCTTGTCGGCTACTACCCGATTTTATGGATCTTATAAAATTATAACTGCCTTTGTAGTCTTTTGACTGGTTGATTGGTTGATCCAGACTAGGTTTGATCTCATTAAACAACCGGATGTGAGCTGTACGATTTAAGATGAGCCCATCGAGCAAATCATTTAAGCCTGTCATGAAACTCAGCAGTGTGATAAACATGGTGATACTAAAGGTAACACCGATAGCTGCTACTAACGTTTGCTTCCAGCGTGCCAATAGCAATGCTTTGGCAATACGTATGATTAGGCGAGCGTTCATGGGTTAGGCTTATAGATCACATCGGAAGCAGATAATCCATTGAGGACTTCCACTTTCTGGTAGTCCCTTAAGCCGATGGTTACCCTACGCTTTTCATTTTTATTTACCAACACCACAGAATCTCCAATCAGGTAATTTCTTGGAATCGTGAGGGCTTTCTCTTTGGTGTTGATAACTATGTTGGGAGCGAGATTGTTCGTTCATGAGTGGCTCAATCTTGGTTACCAGTGCTTCAAAGACTTGTCCTTTATAGCTGTCCATCGTAAAAAGTACTTTTTGGCCTTCTTGCAAACGCACAATATCAAATTCATCCACTTTCATTTCCAAAATGAACTCGGAAGCGTCTCCGAGAATAGCTACCGGGTTTAGGGTATTGACAAATTCTCCTTTCTCCTTCAAGATTTTATACACTTTCCCATCTGCATCGGCCTTTACAATGTAATCCCCAGCCAGGGCGTTGCTAATTCTTAAATTGTTTTTTGCTTGATCGGAAGCAAATTCCAATTGCTTTTTTAAATCGCGATAGTTTAAGAGTGATACTTCATAGCTGGTGACCGAGTTTTTATAAGCCAACTCGCGTTGTTCTAATTCAACCATACTCCCTACTCCTTGTTTCCTTAAATTTGCCTGCCTTACAAAAAGCAATGAATCATTTTTTAGTTTGCTATACGCAAGATCACTGTTTACTTTGGCAGCTTTTAGTTTATCCGCATTTGACCTAATGTCTGCATAATCGGAAGCCAACTTGGCATTCGCCATGTTTAATTTAGATGGCTCATTTAATAGTTTGAACAAAGGAGTGCCCTTTTTTACCAGATCACCTTCCGTTACCAATATCTCCTGGATAAGTCCGTTTACGGTAGAGTAGACCTGATATTGGTTTTTGCTTTTGACGGTACCTGAGGCATATACTGATTCAGAGATATTGACAACTGAAGGAGACGTTACTTCTGTCTTTTTGTTGCAGGAGAAAGTAGTTAGAAACAGCAGCGTGAGCAAGAAATACCTCATACGGATTGTTAGTAGAACTACCAAAATAGGAAAAATTATCTGCGTTTCGGAGGAAACTCTTTTAGAATTTCGTAGACGGCTTCTGTAATTTCCTTTTCTGTAAGTTGGAGATTCCTATTGTTCAAAACTTCGGTGGCCCATCCTCTCCAAATCAGTTTGTTATTTTTGGCGTCCATCAAATCGATGATAAGCGTGCCTTCTTGGTATTGATAAACATACATTTGACTGCGCGTCCAGTAAGGGCTATAGTAGTAGCCATATGGTGCTGGACTTACAGACGAACGATTCTCAACGATAATGTGATAGTGCACGCGAAAATCCGGATTCTCTTCATCGAAAGGTATTCCCTTTGCCTGAAACTGCAATTCGACAGCTTTTCTGATTCTTTTGTCGGTGAGCTCGTTATAAAGCAATGGATTATTTTTTGATTCAATTTCTTTCTCAGGGAGCCATGCATACGTTTTATAAATGACTAAGTTAACATCTCGGTCGTAGTCTGAGCGAACACTAATTTGATTGCTGCAATTGACTTCGAACAGTAAAAAACTTGTTGCTGCTACTACTATCATAAGTTTCGTTTTCATACTATTATACTCTAAAGAAATTGATAAACACGATTACATATCTCCCTCAAGAAATTTGTTTTGAACTCTGTTCGCAGAATCACTGCTGACGAACCAGATTGGTCTAACAACCTTTTGCGTTCAAAGATAGCTCTCTTAATATCCACGATGCTATGAGCAACGTTTGCTTCAATGATGATTTTCATCACTCGCCAAGAATAGATGATTTCATTTTCTGTAAATCTTGGAAGCGATGATGTTTATCGCCTTTTCTAACAGATAAACTGAGTGCTCCTGCTTCTTTACTCCAGAACATTGCTTTGGCTGAGAAGGGCAGCCTCTGCAATGATTTGCTCAACTCGGTCGGGTGAAAAACCGAGTTCTTTAAATAGCTTTTTATTGAAAGGAACGTCACGGCACAGCACTAGCCCTGCCTCCATGATGGGTACTCTTTCTTTCTGCGATAATGATTGAAGGCACGTGATTGGATAGAGGCCTGCTTGATCAATCATTTCTCTGATCCCGTTACCGTTCGGGTAGTCCCAACCTAGTAGATTTAATTTTGAACATAGGGCATAGGCGATGGCATCTGTGGAAAATCGTGTGTTTGTTGCAATCCAACCCTCATTCGTTTTATTTACAGTATTCTCACTAACGTCCCTGAATCTGGAATGAACGTACAAAGGGATTTTTACATCGCAAATGGTTCCCTGCAAATTATGATACTTGCATTCAAAGAGCTTTTGAATTCCCTCTCTTTCAGCTACAATATCAATCTCGTGGTTCACGCATCGCCCTTTAAGGATTAAATTGAGTTGAACGATGTGACCTTGGTATTTCAATATCTCGCTTATATACTTCTCGAAAGGATATCCGGAAGGCCCCAATTCCATGATGGCAGTTTTTAGTTTGTATTTAGAGGCGGCCGGTTTATGCTTTTTCTTTAATAGGTTAAAGGCTAATTGATAGATCTTTTTGGTGGTCATGCCTTCCAACAAATGGTCCTCTACTTCTTGTATCACCGCTTTTATGATTGCTTCGCTCGCACCCGATCGCTGTAATGATTTTCGTAACTTAATAGCGGAAAACCAAGCCTTTTCACCGGATGCTTTGATGATTTGGATTTTTGATTTCATGACTAAATTTCCTTTTGACCCTCCAATTTAACAATAAAAAAAGAGGACGAGACTTTTCGCTCTTTGCCTTGAGGAATATCACGCTTAATAATGATTTATGTCACAAATATTTTCGGGTATTTTGCTCAATTTACCGATGCAATTAAAGTCGAATCACATGAAAAAAATATTATGTCCAGTAGATTTCTCAGAAGTTTCAGCAAATGGCATGGAGTATGCATCGCATTTGGCAAAGGCACTTAAGGCGAGCCTTACTTTGCTTTACGTTCGGACCTCCATTTGGCCGGAAGCTGTGCTGCTAAAGCAGGAATCGAGTAAAAGCAATGAAGAAATTCAATCCAGCCTGTCGCTATTCAGAACAGAAGTTCAAAACGAGTTTGGAATTGATTGCAACTATCACATTGCAACTACAACCGATACGTTAGAAGACACAGTTGCTACCGTTGCCAAGCAATATGATTTGGTTGTAATGGGAACGAATGGAGCCGATAACACCTATCAGTATTTTTTTGGCAGCAATACCTATCAATTGATTGAGCAATCTGATTGCCCGATTGTTGTTGTGCCCGAGGGATGTACCTATCGGCCAATAGACCTGATTGTCTATGGGTATGATCCGGATACAAATCCCATCTTTTTAATAGATCAACTAAAGAAACTAGCCGCTCCATTGAATAGCGAACTCAAGGTTCTCCACATTGCAGATGACAAACCATCCGCAGAAGTAAAACGGAGGATGGAAATACTTCGAGATGCCGTTAAAGTACGTGAATCCAGAAATCTGACGTGGAGTTTTGATTTTCAATATTCTGGAGATGTGTGGTGGGCACTAGATCAATACATGAAGAACAATAACGCTAGCGTGTTGGCTCTTTCATTCCATCAGCGATCGTTGATAGAAATGCTCTTCAGTGAAAATGTGATCAAAAAGGTAGCGATGGTTGCAGATTATCCGTTGTATGTTTTTTGGAAGTAGTAAAAAATCGTACAAATGGAGTTTATAGATTATTACAAGATACTAGAATTAGCGAAAAGCGCTACTGATGCTGATATTAAAAAGGCGTATCGCAGGTTAGCCAGAAAGTATCATCCCGATTTGAATCCAAATGATGCTGCCGCCAAACTGAACTTCCAACAAGTCAACGAGGCAAATGAAGTTTTAAGCGATCCTGAGAAACGAAAAAAGTATGATGAGCACGGCAGGGATTGGAAGCATGCCAATGAGGCAAAGCGTTACCAACAGCAAAGGGGTGCTAAAAATAGGCAGAGGCCGCAATATGCAGGGGAAGGGTTCTCAGGAGATTTTGGAGGCGGAGACTTTTCTGATTTTTTCGAATCCATGTTTGGAGGCCAGTCGAGTCGAAGGGGTGCGCAGGTAAAATTTAGAGGTCAAGACATTACGGCTGAGCTTCATCTGAATTTGAAAGATGTCTACAACTCGCAAAAGCACGCATTAAATGTAAATGGAAAAAACATTCGATTGACTATACCTGCGGGTGTGGAACACGGTCAGACCATCAAGATTGTGGGGTATGGTGGAGAAGGGGTAAATGGTGGTCCATCGGGTGATTTGTACATCAGTTTCTCTATTGAAAATACGACAAAGTTTAAACGCGATGGCAATAACCTTCATACGGAGGTGGAACTTGATCTCTATACGGCACTGTTGGGTGGCGAGGTGACGATAGATACATTTGACGGCCAAGCAAAGCTGGTCGTGAAACCGGAAACTCAAACTGGCCAAAAACTCAAACTCAAAGGAAAAGGTTTTCCTGTTTACAAAAAGGACAATGAATTTGGAGATCTGTTTGTCACCTGGCAGATCAAAATCCCTTCCGGCCTCACCGAAAAGGAAAAAGAATTATTCCGGCAACTTCAAAAACTGAGAGGTAATGGAAAATAGACAGTTAATTCCGGTAGCAGACTTCTGTGATCATTATCACATAGAGTTTTCGTTTGTTCGCTCATTGCATGACTTTGGCTTGGTGGAGTTTACGACCGTCAAAGAAGTCCAATACCTTAGAGCGGAGGACCTCACAGAATTGGAAAAAATGGCGCGCCTTCACTATGAGCTAGATATCAATATGGAGGGGATAGATGCGATCAAGCATATTCTTCAGCGAATGGATAAATTACAGCAAGAACTGAATTCCCTAAAAAGCCGACTTAATCTATATGAGCGTTCGGAATAACGCCTAATCCACAGGCGGTTGTTAGAAAACTTGGTCTATTTAAGTTTGAATGGCTGTTCTATTCAAAGTCGTCATCCTCCAGCTGTTGATCGGCTGAAGCAGTTGCTTGGTTGTGGAGTTTAGCTTTATGTTTTTTGAGTTGACTTTCTAAACTTCGACAGACCTCTTGCGCTGCAGTTTCAAAGCTTTCTGCGAGTTCTTTTGCAAACAGATCATTGCCTGGGATGACCAGGATAGCCTCTACCAGAAAGTTGTTGCGCTTGGCGCTCTTTTCCTTTTTTAACAAAATATTACACCGCTCAATACGATCAAATTGGTGTTCCAGTCGCTCAAATTTTTCTTCTATTAACTTTTGTGTTTCCGGATTCAACTTGTGAATATGCGGAGATTGAATGTGGAATTTCATGATTGCGATAGTTTAGGGATTTTTGAGGACTCACCATTTAGAACAAAGCATCAATGCTTAACAAAATAGTTTTTTACATACGCATGCTGTTGCTTTTCAGTCATTTTCTCGGCTGACTGCATTTTTATAGTAATATGTTTCAGTTGCTTATCTTCAAGTAGCGAATTATACAGTTCTACTTTTGCATTGGTGGGGCCAAAGATTACTACATCGCTGTATTCTTTGATTACATCACCCAATTGGTGATAATAGTCTGATTGCAGAGCTTGTTCTTTGCTGTGCATGTGATCTTCCCCTTTTCGCATGATCGCCTCCCTTACGGCTGGAGTAAAATTCGAAGCAATCGTCTTTGTCGATATAGGATCATCGGGCGTAAACTCCATCAAGTGGGCACTTGCATGATCCATCCAAATACCAAGTTTTCTAACGGTTTTCATAATTCATGTGTTTATAAGTTGACAAACCAATTCTCCTTAGGGCTTATCGCGAATAATTGTTTTGCTTTTGTAAGTCTGCCTTTAAATGGGGTGGTTCCAATTGGAGAACTAAGCGCTAGGGCAAAATCTGATCTTACATGAAATCCGCCTCTTGGTATTGCCTCCACAACAGCATCTTGATCTCGTCCTTTATACCTGATCAACTTCTCTGCTAAGAGGTGTGCAGCATGTTTTCGATCTTGAAACATAACCTTTTTTGTTCAAGTAAAATAAGGAACTACCAGGCCACCAAACCATGATAGGTGTTGTTCATCGTCATGATAAATATCAAGACCTCATTATTTTCTTTTTTTCGATGCTTTTGAAATAGAATCTTCTTTTGCTTTTTTTATTTCCTTCTCCTGCTTTTTAAAATACCCCCGGAAAAGGAAATTGTGCTTCATCGCCTCCATGTTTTCATTAAATCGATCAGTGCCAAATTCAATATTTTTCATGCTTTTTTTCAAGTCCTTGGCGAAAGCGGTATCGCTGATTAGCACACCAGTTGCTCCCTGGCCTTTTTTCAATTGTTCAGTCACTATGCGGATATCGCTGGTCAGTTCTACGGCCTTTGTAGTAGCTTGCTGGAGTTGCTGAATACTATTCTGAAGTCTTTTTGTGGAAACAGTATCATTCAATAAAACGCCCGCAACTCCCTTTCCATTTTTTATATCCTGAATGAGAAAATTGAGATCCTTCGAAAAAGCGGCTGTATTATCGGTTGTTGCCCGAATGTTCGAAATGGACAGTTTGACATTTTGAGCGACTGAAGTATCCATCAGAAGGCTCCATAGTGAGTTACTACTTTTCAATTTTTGAGTGATTCGTTTTAGGTCTGTTGTTATTAGGTAGAGATTTTGGTTGGTCAAATCCAGGGTTCGTAGCATCTCATCCGTTTCCACAGGTTTAATAGAAGTTAACATATCTCCTTCTTCCACAATCTCGCTCGATCCACCAGAAGTATTTGAGATATTCACCAGTTTATTCCCCATGAGTCCATCTGTTCCAACGGTGGCAATTGAATTTTTTTTGATAAATGGGTGAATATTATTTTTAATCGCCATCGTCACCTTCACGGTGGTGTCACTAATGATTTCTACTTTTTTGATCGTTCCTACATCTATTCCGGAGAATCGAACATTGTTGCCTTTCATGAGTCCATTAACATTGTAAAAGGTGGCTTTAACTTCGAACGTCTGGTCGAAAAGGTTTTGGTTGCTGCCAATTAAATAAAGTGTAAAAAGTAGAAATGCCAAACCTATCATGACAAAAATTCCTAGTTGCACATTGCTGGAGGTGGTATTCTTCATAGTATTATTTTAATCAAAGAACAGTTTTACTTTTGGATCTATACTCTTTCTTAAATCTGCATAAGTGCCTGTTGCGTAGCAAACACCATCAATGAGCATAACAACCCTGTCTGCAGCCATGCTCACACACTGCAAGTCGTGAGAGATTATCACGGACGAAGTTTGGTACTTCTTCTGAATGTCAATCATCAGTTGGATGATTTCTTTTCCGGTGATTGGGTCCAATCCCGTAGTTGGCTCATCATATAGAATTATTTCCGGCTTTAGAATAAGTGTACGTGCAAGCGCTATTCGTTTTCGCATACCTCCAGAGAGCTCGATAGGCATCATGTCAACGGTATGCTCTAAGCCTACATTATGTAACGCCTCCAATACTAGTTCGTCAGTCTTAACGCGACTCATGTCTTTCTTGAGCCAATGTCTGCGCAATGGGAATACCAAATTTTCTCGAACCGTCATTGAATCGTACAAGGCATTGCTTTGAAAGAGAAAACCAATTTTCATCCGTAAGCGATCAAGGTCTTCATGCTCGAGGGCGAGAACATCCTCACCAAAAATGGTAATTGAGCCTACTTCCGGTTTCATTAATCCAATAATGCATTTGATAAGTACGGATTTCCCAGATCCTGATTTTCCTAACACGACAAGATTTTCGCCTTTATATAATTCCAAATTGAAATGATTGAGTACATGATTAGTTCCAAATGATTTACATAAGTCCCGAATCACTAAAACAGCTTCACGTACCACAGCGTTTTCCATATCCACTAGGTTAAGCCCAAGAGATCTGTTATTTGGACTGCAATTAAATCAATTACGAAAATGGTTAATGAAGAAACGACCACCGCTGAGTTGGCGGAGTTACCGACACCTTCCGTTCCCTTTTGAGAGTTGTATCCTTTATAGCAGCCAATCACCCCAATAGCAAAACCAAAAAAGAAGGTTTTAATCAAAGAGGGGATAAAGTCACTGTAACTAATTGCTTGAAAGACTTGACTCCAGTATAAACTCCAACTCACTATACCCTTTATGTTCGCCCCTAAATAGGCACCATAGAGTGCAATGGCATTAGACCAAAGAGATAGAATAGGCAACATAAGCGTAGCGGCCAATATTCGTGTTACAACCAGAAACTTGAATGGGTTAGTCCCGGAAACTTCCATGGCATCTATCTGCTCTGTGACTTTCATTGATCCGAGTTCAGCGCCAATGCTGGAGCCAATTTTTCCGGCAGCGATTAGTGCGGTAATCATGGGTGCGATTTCCCGAACTAGTGAAACAGACACCATACGTGGCAGCCAAGATTCAGCTCCAAATTCTACCAAAGTCGGTCGAGATTGGATTGTTAATACTAAGCCCATAATGAACGCGGTGATTCCAACTAAAGGCAAGGACTTGTAACCAATGAAAAAGGCTTGTCTCACCAGTTCGCCAAATTCATAACGCGGTTTAAATCCTTCTTTAAAAAAACGAGCAGCAAAGCGACTGACGTCACCGGTCTCCTCAAAAAAACGCTGCAGGTAGTTTGGGATTTTCATTGTGTCAATTGAATATGCAACATTCTAGGTAAGCAGAAACTATAGAGTTCTCCAAGTCAACAACATTTCTATCACTATGCTTTTTCTTTAATCAAATCTTACAAAATGAAGTCGGTTAAGTTATGACGATCATCATATTTTTTTTTGACAGTTGTCAGCATAGAAGATAACATCAATTTTTTTCGTAACAGGCCCTGATGCTGGCCCTTTGTGTAAAACACCTTGCCCTTTCCTTAATTTATCCTTATTTTTTCATCTCACCATTAAACCAACTTCATGGCACGACTCATTTCCTTCTTATTGCTCCTATCGCTTGGCGTTAGCGCACAATCAGTATCACCCACGTATTATCAAGACCTACATTATCGACTTATTGGACCTTTTCGTGCCGGACGTACCGTAGGCGCAGTTGGAATTCCAACACAGCCCAACGTGTTTTACATGGGTGTGAATAATGGAGGGGTTTGGAAGACAGATGATTTTGGCCGTACATGGAAACCTATTTTCGACAAAGAGTCAACCGGATCAGTAGGCGACATTGCCGTTTCTCCCTCTCAACCAAATGTGGTCTATGTAGGAAGTGGTGAAGGCCTTCATCGCCCTGACTTAGCCACGGGAGATGGGATGTTTAAATCAACTGATGGTGGAAACACGTGGAAACATATTGGATTAAATGATGCGCAACAGATTGGTCGTGTGGTAGTACATCCTACCAACCCGGAAATTGTTTTCGCGGCAGTCTTGGGTCATCCCTATGGCGCAAATGAAATGCGTGGTGTGTACAGAACCAAAGATGGTGGGGCAAGTTGGGAAAGGGTTTTGTATATCAATCATAATACGGGTGCTATTCAAATTGAATTTGACCCGAACAATCCTGAGATCCTATTTGCCGATCTGTGGGAACATCGCGAAGGCCCTTGGGAGAATGGCTCTTTCTCGGGAACAAACAGTGGTCTTCATAAATCAACGGATGGAGGAACAACCTGGAGAAAGCTAACAACAGGCTTGCCTACTGCTGCTGAAGGTCTGGGAAGAATTGGTTTTGGGATTTCCTACAGCAACCCGAAAAGAATGTTTGCCACTGTCGATGCACGAGAGCAAGGCGGAGTTTATAGAAGCGATGATGCCGGTGAAAGCTGGAAATTGGTAAGCACCGAACGCAGAGTGTGGGGACGTGGAAGTGATTTCGCAGAGATTCGCGTGCATCCAAAAAATCCTGATGTAGTATATGCTGCCAATACTGCGTCTTATCGTTCTACAGATGGAGGAATTACCTGGACGTCATTCAAAGGCGCGCCTGGCGGTGATGACTACCACCGCATCTGGATCAATCCATTGCAACCAGACATTATGATTTTCGCAGCCGATCAAGGGGCTACCATTACAGTGAACGGAGGGAAGACCTGGAGTTCGTGGTACAATCAACCCACAGCACAATTGTATCATGTGTCAACAGACAATCAATTTCCCTATTGGGTGTATGGTGGTCAGCAGGAGAGTGGCGCGATAGGAACAGCGAGCCGTGGAAATGGTGGACAAATTTCTTTTCGCGATTGGATGGGTGCTGGTGCCGATGAATATGCCTATGTCGCTCCTGACCCTAAAAATTCAGATATCATTTTTGGTGGAAGAGTAACGCGCTTCAACAAAAAAACAGGGCAGACACAAAATGTGGCACCTGAAGCATTGCGCTCTGGTCAATACAGAATGCTTCGCACCTTGCCGTTACTTTTTCACCCTGCTGACCCAACGATGTTGCTGTTCGCTACCAATGTACTTTGGAAAACACATTCAGGTGGAGATCAATGGGAAATAATCAGTCCTGATCTGACAAGAAAACAACCAGAAGTACCCGCCAGCATTGGCGATTTCAGAACAGAAAGTTTGATTACGATGAAGCAGCGAGCTGTTATCTATTCTGTTTCAGGATCACCGCTGGATAAAAATATCATTTGGGCCGGAACAGATGATGGCTTGATACACGTAACACTGGATGGAGGCAAGAATTGGAAAGACGTAACACCTGCTGCACTCACTTCATGGGATAAAATTTCTCAATTTGATGCCAGTCATTTCGATACGAAGACGGCTTTCTTTTCGGTGAACGCGTTTCGCAAAGATGATTTGCGGCCGCACATTTATAAAACTAACGATGGAGGCGCTAACTGGAAAGAAATTGTAAATGGAATCCCAGCTAACGGATCTGTCAACGTTGTGCGCGAAGACCCGAAACAAAAAGGGTTATTGTTTGCAGGCACGGAAAGAGAAGTGTTTTTCTCTATTGATGAAGGAGAAAATTGGCAATCGCTCAGAAAAAATATGCCGGCTACTTCCATTCGTGATTTAGTAATTCATGAAGATGATTTGGTGATTGGCACACACGGACGATCAATTTGGATTTTGGATAACATCAATCCGCTCCGAAATCTCGCCAAAGCTTTTGCAGCTAAGAACGCCTACTTATTTCCTCCGGCTCTAGCCACCCGAGTTCGCAACAACATGTTTTCTGATACACCACTTCCCCCGGAAGAACCGGCCGGACAAAATCCCCCAGATGGTGCGACTATTGATTATTGGCTAGCGGCCAATACTAGTGTGGTGCGTATTGAAATTGCTGGGTTAGATGGAGCAGTAATGAGAGTGCTTTCGAGTAAGGATCAGCCTGAACCAATAGACACCCTTTCGATTCCGCATCCTACGTACTGGATAAGACCTAACCAAACGATCTCCACTCAACCTGGTCATCATAGAATCGTTTGGGATTTGCGTCATGATCCACCAAAAGGAGCAGACCGACAATTTGCAATTGCCGCTGTATACCACAATACGCCAAGCGGTCCGGTGGGACCTTACTTCCTGCCTGGCAAATATAAAGTCAGACTGGTAGTGGATGGTACAATCGCACAAGAACAGGAAATCCAGATCAGGCTGGATCCTCGAGTGACTTTTTCAAATGACGATTTGGTTTTGCAATCCCTTCATTCAATGATGTGTTATAAATCTTATAATGAGTTGCTAGCGTTGAGAAATGAGATTGATCTGAAATTGTCTAATCCAAAAGCGAAATGGGGGAGAGGGAAGAAGGAGCTTCTTATTGCACTTCGCGGAGAAGGCCGCCCCGAAAATCCAGATGTGATGTATGGAAGTATTTCTGACACATCCATTGAGAAAGAGACGATCGTGGCACTTCAGGAAAAACTATTGTATTTGATGTCTGTTCTACAAAGTACAGAGGCTAAACCAACGGCTGCACAGGTTCAAGCAGTAACCAAACTGACAATTGCAGCTATAGAACTAAAGAAAAGGGCGGAAAAAGTAAAATGAAATTATTTATCTTTATCAAAACAAAAAATTATGCCAACCTATCAGCTTAAAATCAACGGCAAGAGTATGCAGGCAGAAGCGGATTCTGATACACCTCTTTTGTGGGTGTTGCGAGATAGTTTAGGATTAGTAGGAACAAAATACGGTTGTGGCATCGCACAATGTGGTGCTTGCACCGTTCACCTAAATGGAGTGGCTGTTCGTTCTTGTTCATTGCCTGTC
>VYLZ01000094.1_pt1 | contig 33964 bp, 32 predicted proteins | sample 5115361 | NCBI WGS metagenome assembly VYLZ01 (sample SAMN12291805, study PRJNA351875) | freshwater metagenome | isolation source: freshwater lake | place: USA: Michigan, Sixteen Lake | collected 2013-08-07 | reverse complement strand
GAAAGCAGAAGTGACTATTGACAAAACCGGAAATGCCAAGGCAAAGGTAACAACTGCTTACTCCGGTCTACAGTATGAAAATGGCGGCCTCCACTTTCGGATCGCGGGCCAAGCGGATGAACAGCGCAAGTGGCTTGAAGAAAATATTGACATTCCGAATTTTGAATTAGGTGCTTTTTCTTTCAAAAATATCAAAGACAAAGTTCCAACTGCCATCGTGAATGTTGAACTCACATTAAATCGGTTAGCTTCGGTCAGCGGAAAAAGGATATTTATTACTCCTAACCTGATGAATCGTTCTACCTTTATTCCTCCAAAAAATGAGAACAGAAAAAATCCAATCGTTTTAAAACGCTCCTATGTAGATGTGGATAGCATAACGTATTTTGTCCCTGAAGAAATCTATCCGGAGTTTGTTCCGCCTGCGGTGAAAATAGATAGTCGGTTTGGTGAGTACGAATCTTCGATCACTTTTAGCCAAGGGAAGTTGTTGTACGTGCGGAGGAACCTAATGTCACTTAAAAGGCGAATCCGGTTCTTTCGCCATTGTCTTGTAAACGATTTTGTCCATAAAACCGGGAGCGATTTTGTTTAATAAGACGGTTAGCTTTCCCTGATTCGTCATAATGAGGATTTTTTGGCGCCTGACGGTTGCCTTGTAAATTCGTTCGGCACATTCTTCCGCACTCATCATATCACTTTCATCTCTGGGCGATTCGCCTTGTTCTTTACCCGAGCTATTTAAGGCACGCTTAGATATAACAATTCTGTGCGAAGCGTTTCTAAAAAACCAATTAGCGCAAACTTCGATGCAGAATATCCGCTTCGACCCGGCAAGCCGCGGTACCCGGCAATGGAAGAAATGCCTAAGATCGATCCTTTGTTCTTCAATATCTCAGGCAAACATGCTTGCGTGGCATATAGCACTCCAAAAAAATTAATATCCATTACCTTTTTGATCACCGCCAAATCAAGTTCTTGGAAAAGCGCCCGCATGGTAATGCCGGCATTATTTATTAAAACATCAATTCTTCCAAATACTCTCAACGCCTCTTCTGCCATTTTTTTGTTGTCGCTTTCTACACTGACATCCGCTTGCAACCCCTGCACTTGAATGCCTTGCTGCTGCAGTACTGAAACTGTATTCTGTAATTCCGTGTTGTTCCTTCCGGTGATTAAAATTCGTGATCCGTTTCTGCCAAAAACTTCTGCCAACGCCTTGCCTATGCCCGAAGACCCACCTGTGATCACGACAACCTTATCCTTCATATTTCGTTTTTTCCAGAGCAAAAGTAACTAAACATACACTAATCTTAAGTCATGTTATTGCTTCGTGTGCTAGCGAAACTTCCCTTCTCAGTTCTCTATCTGCTTTCTGATTTTCTTTTCTTTGTCGGCTTTCGTATCATCAAATATCGCAGGGCTATAGTCTGGGTTAATCTCAAAAATTCCTTTCCTGGCAAAGACCACGAAGAGTTGCGAGTCATTGAAAAGAACTTCTATGCAAACCTCTGCGACTATGCGGTTGAAACACTGAAACTATTATCTATTTCCAAGCACGAGTTATCGAGAAGAATGCCCTTTACCAACCCCGAAATCCTAAAGCCTTATGTCGATCGAAATCAATCAGTAATTTTGATGGCCTCCCATCAATTTAACTGGGAATGGCTAATGGTTTCTGGAAGCATCAACCTGCCCGTAAAACTGGATTTTATCTATCAAAGATTGAGTAGTTCTAACTTTGATCACTTAATGCTGATGTGCCGCAAACGCTTTGGCGCCTACCCCATCGAACGAAAACAAACAGCACGCGAGGCAATCAAAAGAAAAAACATCAGGCGAGGCATCGCCATAATAGCTGACCAATTTCCTAACCACGAGAAAAAACATTGGGTTCCTTTTTTGAATCAGGAGACTGCGTTCTTCCTCGGACTCGGCCAACTAACGGTGCTTACACAATGTCCAGCTTTTTTCGTTCGATCGAAAAAAATCAAGAGGGGCTACTATGAAGCAGAAATCATTCCTCTGACCGTTCCACCATATGAAAAAGGTAGCCAAATGGTAGTTGATAAATATGCGGCCGTAACAGAGTCTTTTATCAAAGAACAACCCGACAATTGGCTGTGGTCACACGCCCGTTGGAAACACAAACGCGAGGCTGATCAGCCGATAAGCACCTGAGCAAGTTTTCTCATTTCGCTTTCTCTATTGTACACGTTTGGAGAAACACGGATGGCATCGCCCCGAAAAGAAACGGAGATATTATTTTTTTGTAATCTGATTTTCAGTCTTTCTTGATCAATCCCCTCTGGCAGCCGAACTCCAAACAGATGATTCGCTCGATTTTTTTCCTCCTCAATCCAAAAGCCATTTTCTCGAAGTTCTGCAATGGCACCGCTGGCTATTTTGGAGCAGTACTGCTGAATATTTTTGGGTTTCCACGCGTTGATTTGCTTCAATGCTGCCAGTAGCATAGGCACTAAAATGAAATTGCTATGCTCCCCCACTTCATAACGAAGTGCCCCAGGCTGGTATTCGTTTTGATAATTCACCAAGCCAGCAAAATTCTCACTGTGTAGGCGGTTGATCCAGTTTTCTTCGATTGGTTTACCTCCATCAAAACAAGGACCGTAATAGGCCAACCCCAGTGAATATGGCCCCATCAACCATTTGTATCCTCCACAAATGAGAGCATCGGGTTGAATTTGCTCAACATCAAAGGGAAGAGCACCTACCGATTGAGTGCCGTCAATAACCAATAAAGAGCCCACTTCTCTTGTTCTTTTTCTAATCTCCGCGAGCTGAAAGAGCGTGCCGTCCGCCCAGTGCACATGGCCTAGTGCGACCAGCTTTGTTTTGTTGTTAATCGACTGAAGAATACGTTCGTTCCAAATCTTCCCCCTTCCTGCAAGATCCGATGGTGGAGAAATCACTTTTAGTACAGCCTTTTTTTCGGATGCTAATTTTTGCCAGGGATAATAGTTGCTCGGAAATTGTTCCGCTGCCACAATCATATTCTCGCCTTTGCCAATGATGAGGTTGGCTACCACATTGGCCATGCCGTATGAGACAGACGGGATAATTACGATTTGCTTTTTGTCAGGCGCATGGATCAGTTTCGCAAATTCAGCCCGCACTTTTTCCGTATCGCCAAAAAAATCGCTGGTTGAAATTGAAAATGGATTTCTTTTTCGCTTGATGCCTTCTATACCTGCGTTTTCCACACTCTTCAAAAGTGGACTCATGTAGGCGCAATTCAGATAAATACTATTGGCAGGTAGTGAAAACTTTGAACGTTGGTTGGAAAGCATTTTAGTAGTTTTTGCGTGACAGGCCCAGTGAATCGCGCAAGCCAATAAACGCATTTTTATTCTTACTCCAATAATCTAACCGGATACTTTTTTCCAAAGCCGCTTTCGTGGTTACCTGTTTCCCGCGTTCAACGAAGTGTTCTTCCCAGCCCAAAACGGCATGGGGAAATTTCTGTTGATAAGTGATGACCAAACTCCGGTTGAGTAATGGCATTTGAATCGAGTAATTTACTTGATCATTTCTTTTCTCCGAGGTAATCATTGCTTTTTGTTCTTTCATAGGTGTATGCAGCAGGCGAGTGAAGAAAAATCCGGGAATAATAGTTACTTCTCCAAGTGGCAATCGCTCCGGATCAAGGCGGATCAGATTCCACAATTCGTCTTCTAACAAAGTAACATTGAGGATTTCGGATTGATCGCCCTCGCTTTCAAAATAGGAATTGGACTGAATTTGATATTTCATTTTCTTCAAATTCATTTGACCAAAAACCTGCCCACACCACTCCTGCGAACTAAATGTGGCCTTTAGCGTATGGGGAAAAATATGCCGCTCGATGGGCGTAAACACCGATAACATCATGGAATAGGGGTAAACGCCAGTTACAAAATTCTTTGTGAAGTTCATTTTCAAAACAGAAACCTTATCGCTTCCGGCACCTGACGGATCATCTAGTTTCACTTGCCTTTTTTGAGAAAAGTCTTCACTGACAAAAATAAGAACAGCACTTCCATCGCGGTCCTCGCCATATCTCGACTGAGATAACCTATACGTATTGATTTCTGCCTGCCCATTGTACCAAAACTTCTTGAACTCTTCCTTTTGGTAAAGGCGAGCGCTGGTATCCTGCAAAGCGATCGGCTTTGTACATGAAAAAGCAATGATGAAAAACAGAGATAGCGGTAATCTTATCATAATAGTTGTGTTGCAAATCCCATTGGAAAAAATAGTCTTAAAAAAGAAATCAAAAAAAAATCTCACTCAATTGATCATCTGAATTTTATTGGGTTACCATCTTTGCCATCGGCCGATCAAACCAAAAGCATTTTTCTATGAAGGTGGCCTGCGAGCAGTACAAAGGAATCACATATATTCGAATTGCGGCATTACCCAAAAAACAAAAACAACAGTTTTGGGTTTCTTTCGACCAAGAAAAAATCATCAAGATTCTGAAAGACGATACGTTGCTGAACGATTGCGTCTTGTACAACGACTATTCGGAATGGCTGAAGTCTGTTTTCAAAGAAGAGTTGAGCATGCCGTTGACGGAGTCGATAAATGTCGTTCGTCAGGTTGCTTAATGTTCGAAGGCTTGACGACACATTACCTAGCAAAAAACGTGCCAATGATACAGCTCAGACGTAAAGTCGCATGCGGCTGACAGCCGAGTCGAAGAAGTAGTTGATTTCTATTTCTGTCCTGAATAAATTTTCAACTAATTTCGAAAAAAATGTAAAAAAATGAAGCCTTTTTTATTTCTTGTAGTTCTCGCGACCCATTTTATTGTTGATGCACAACCTATTAAAGGAGAGGCCTGGGTTGATGTGAAGAAAAAAGGAGTGGGCACACTTCAGGTTTTGTGGGGTAATTATCCACTTATAACTGAAAAAGTGAAGGGTCAGCCCGAAGGACTGACGTTAGAGGTACTATCGGATTTTGTAGAGTATGTAAAGGCTAATCACAAGGTTGATCTCTCGCTTAAATTTGTTTATGTAAATGATGTGAAGTTTATCTGGGAGCGAATGAAAGGCTCAAGCGGAGGTGTGACCTGTGCAAATCTTGTGTTAATGACAAAAGAAAGAGCGAAATCATTTCAGTTTAGCCCTCCCCTAGGCTTTGTTTATGACGTATTGATAACGAACAGTGCCAAACCCATCATTAAGAATGTAGACGAACTCAAGATGACATTGAGTGACGCTCATGGCTATGGCGTAAGTGGTTCTGTGCAGTTGGAACGGCTTCAAGAATTGAAAAAGAACCATTTACCGAACTTACAGATTGACATAGGCCCGAGCCATCCATATGATATTGAAAACATCGCCAAGGATCCCAAAGGAGTGGGTTTTACAAGCATCATTTTCTACCTTGAATTTGTGCGAAAAAAATTGCCCCTCATTCACCACCCCGTATTAGAAGGCAAACCACAAGCCAGCTATTTTGTTTTTCCATTACAAAGTGAATGGAATAATGTTTTTACCGAATTTATCGAAGCCAACGGTGGCTATACTAAAAGCAAGAGATATTCAGATCTGCTTATAAAGTACATTGGACCCGCTGGTCGCCAGCTCTTTAGAAAATAACAGTAGCTTTTCTTCGTTTAGCTTTCTTTCTTGTGAAATCAAGATTTTTTGTGGTTTTCTTGTATGCTTTTTTAAAAAAACTCAGGTAACCCCAATTTCTCAGGGAAGAAATGATGGGTTGTTTCCAAATCTTCAGAGTAAAATCAGGTTTCCTTTACCTGTGTAAATCGAGTTGTCAACATGGCGAAAATGACCTTTGCTAAAGTTACATGAAAGTGTTTAGCGATCCATTTCTATTCTACTGAAAACTAGGTTGTTAGCGTGGGGCAACTAAAAGCATCCTCCTTAGTTGTCCACAAAGAAGTGATTAACCAATATGTATTTAATTATTTGATAATTAATACGTTAAGCGTTAACATGCCAATAATGTGGATAGAAACTCGCTTTTGTGGAATTCTTTTTTGGTTGAATTTCTTGTATTTAACCAACTATTTGTAATTAAACGATTATGTTGAAAAGTTAGACAAAACTTACATGCTAAAAGAACGTTCTAACCGGCTATTGTACCTTAAATTTGCCGTACAAGACAACTACTAATATGAGACTATTGATCCTCTTCTTCCTGTTTTGTGCAGGCACCGTTTTTAGCCAGTCAGTTGAGTCCGTGAAATTGGTATTCCGTACTTTGAAAAGCTTAACACTGACGATAAAAATGCAGAGGTAATTTTAGTGAGCATGGATTACGACCTTGATCCGAATACTGACAAAGTCAATAGATTTGTAACTCGAAAGAAAATAAAGTCACGCGTTTTAGTGTTAACTGAGAGTGATCCTAATTCGTGGATCGATAAGATTGACAAACGCTGGTCGGGCGCCTTGCCGGCAACACTTGTTGTAAATAGGAAAACAGGAAAACGAGAATTGACACAGGGCGAACTAGGGGAAGGCGAATTGGAAAAATTAATTGCTAAAGTGAAAAACCAATAATTAAACAATAAACAGATTATGAAAACAACTTTTTTAATGATGCTCTTTGCGCTGCTTTGGGCAGGTTCACCTGTAAAGGAAGGTTATGAAATCGGTGACACCGCAGCTGACTTTAATCTTAAAAATGTAGATGGTAAAATGGTTTCGCTGGCAGATTTTAAAAATGCGAAAGGATTTATTGTTGTGTTTGACTGCAACACATGCCCTTACTCAAAAGCATACAATGAAAGAATTATTGCCTTAAACAAAAAATACGCTTCTCTTGGCTTCCCGGTTATCGCCATCAATCCAAATGATCCAACTCAATCAAGAGGTGATTCATTTGACGAAATGGTAAAGGAGGCAAAAAAGAAAGGTTATGACTTTCCCTACCTGGTGGATGAATCTCAATCTGTTGCAAAGTCATTTGGAGCAACCAGTACTCCGCATGTTTTTGTGCTTACAAAAGAATTGAAGGTAGCCTACATTGGTGCCATCGATGACAGCGCGCGTAAACCACAGGAAGCAACCAAACACTATGTTGAAGATGCAGTAAATGCGCTGTTGACTGGAAAACCTGTAACCACAACAAAAGTAAAAGCGATTGGCTGCGGGATTAAATGGAAGAACGCTTAAACAAATAACCATTCGAAAAAAGAAGAGCCTGCAAAAAATGCAGGCTCTTCTTTTGTTAGACAAGCGCTTATAACCAATCCAATCGAGTTACGGTCTTCTCCATTACAAGTTCGCCTGTGTGTTTTGTCTGCTTTGGTTCAACCAGCAGGCACCAATAGAATTTCTCCCGCTTTTACTTCCACTGTTTTATCACGAAAGTCCATGATGAGAGTACCCTTGTAAATGATAAACAGCTCATCCTCGTGGTCATGCTTATGCCATGCAAACTCGTCTTTAACCTTGGCAAGCTTCAGAAAGTTTTCGTTCAGCTCTCCAATAAGGTACGGATGCCAATACTCCTTGATTGCTGCAAACTTTTCTTCAATATTAATTGGGCTCATCTTTCAGACTACTTGCTGATGTAAAGTTTTTCGTAGTACTCCTCGAGCATACGCTTAACTGCAAATTGTTCTTTTGTGCTAAGTATGCTCTGCTTCATCATTTCTACCCATTTCTTCTGATTCGTATAGTAACACGGAACAACTTCCTGTAGCAAGACTTTGTAAAAAGCTTTTTGATCGTGGGCATCTAATTTTTCTTCTTTCTTGTTCTCGTAACCGTCTCCAATTTGCCAGCCGTTTACTCCATGTTGGCAGGCTTCGGGCCACCAACCGTCCAAAATGCTTAGGTTAAGCACTCCATTCATGGCAGCTTTCATGCCCGATGTGCCACTGGCTTCCTGTGGCCTACGAGGATTGTTGAGCCATACATCACTGCCACGTACTAGCATCGAGCCGATGGTCATGTCATAATTTTCCAAGAATACCACAGAGTTGGGGTACTCTTTAGTAAGCGCAACAATATTTTCTACAATTTCTTTTCCTCGATCATCTTGCGGATGGGCTTTTCCCGAAAAAATAATCTGGAGTTTCCCGCTGCGAAACAATCCATCAATCTTAGGTCGATCTGTAAAAATAAAATCACTGCGTTTATAAGGCACGGCCCTTCTAGAGAATCCTATGAGCAGTGAGTCTTCCTTTAATTGAACGCCTGTGCGCTCCTTAACAAAGTCAAGAAGCTTTTTCTTATTTGCCGAGTGAGCTGTCCTCAAATCGCCTCCTTTCTCAGCGGTTTCGATCATTCTTGAGTCAACCCATGTGGGCAGGTGGATGGCGTTGGTGATTCCAATAATCTCTGAGCGGTCTTTTACTTTACTCCACATCTTGTTGGCAGTAACGGCATGCAATTGAGCAACGGCATTTGCTTTTCTCGAAAGCCGCAAAGCGCCTACCGTCATATTAAATGGCGAGCCACCGAGCTGCTTCAATTGCTTTTTGGAAAAGCTTGCGTTATCTGCGCCCATGTACAAAAGCCGATCTATATAGTGAGATTCGTTTCCTTGTACTACTGGGGTGTGTGTCGTAAAAACTATTTCGTTTCGTGTCTTTTCAAAAGCCTCTTCAAAGCTTTTTCCACCTTCCAATTTTTCGCGCATCAATTCAAATCCTGCAAAAAGTGCGTGGCCCTCATTAAAATGATTTACATCGGTCTTAATGCCAAGTGCTCTGAGGGCCTTCACTCCACCGATGCCTAAAACCATTTCCTGTGCTATCCGCTCTTCGCCAAACCAACCATAGAGCTGTCCAGTAATCCAGGCATCCTCATTGCCGGGTACGTCTGTATCCAGCAAGTACAAAGGAACATTACCATGTGTATCGTCTAGCCAAACCTTGCACTTTACTTCGCGCTTGCGGATAGTTACGGTAACCGTCACACCCGTGTCTTTCAGAAAATCATATTTATAAATTGGATACGTGTCTAATACTTTCCCGTCTTTCGTGATTCGCTGATCGGTGTACCCTTGCTTCCACTTGATGCCAAGTCCAACCATAGGATATCCGTGATCTTTCGCACCCTTCAGATAATCACCAGCCAGAATACCCAATCCGCCAGCATAAATTTTGAAGTCGCTGTGCATGGCATACTCCATACAGAAGTAAGCAACGCGGGGCAATTTTGATTTGTCGAGTGCCATAGTTTTCAACGTTTAGTAAAAAAATAGAATGCCTGTATAGTCGTCACGGGTCACGGTTAGTCCACTGATGCTTAACAAATGTAGCTATTTAAGAATCGCAAAAGATCTGTATTTGAAGTTGATCCGGAAAAAAATAGACAAGGTTATTCCACGTAAAGCACAAGTCCTTTAAGGTACTCACCTTCCCGATGAAAGATAGAAACAGGATGGTCGGCCGGTTGTGAAAGATGGTGCAGAACTTTGATTTGTCGGCCAGCTTGTATGGCCGCTGAGACAACGGTATCGCAAAACAATTGCCGATCCACTACTTGCGAGCAGGAAAAGGTGAACAATATTCCTCCCGATTTAATGATCCGTATGGCCTCTGCATTTAAGCGTTGGTAGCCTTTCATTGCCTGATGTTTGGCTTCTTTATGTTTCGCGAAGGCGGGGGGATCTAAAATAATTAAATCGTAAAAATCCTTCTTGTCTTTAATAAATGTAAATGTGTCGGAGGATACGCATTCGTTTTCTGTCGAATCAAAACCATTCAATTGAAGGTTCTTTCTGGTCATGTCAACAGCCTTCTCTGATGAATCAACCGAGTGAACCAAGGCCGCCAGGTTCTGTAAAGCATACACTGAAAAGCCACCCGTATAACAGAATGTGTTAAGCACGGTTTTTCCAACTGACATTTCTCCCAGGAGCTTTCTGTTCTCTCTTTGGTCTAGAAAAAAACCCGTCTTCTGCCCCTCCTCCCAATCCACGTAAAATTTATTTCCATGCTCCAGAATGGTATGTGGCAATGCAGCCATTCCATAGAGATATTCGTTCTCGGTTGTGGGCTTAAGAGTATTCTGACTTTTGTAAAAGACGGCAGATAGTTGATCTTTTAAAACTTCTTGAAGAGCTAGACTGATGATATGTCTGTCGGTGTGCATCCCGGTAGAATGGGCTTGCATGACCGCTACTCCTTGATAAATATCTACGATGAGCCCTGACAGGCCATCCCCTTCACCATGCACCAGTCTATAGGCGTTGGTATTTTCATTTAGAACGCTTGTTCCAATTCGTTGTTGAAATGCAGCGGCTATTTTTGAACTATATAAATCGGCACCGGGTGGTGTTTCCGAAAACGAAAGCACCCGAACGGTGATTGTCCCTTTTTGGTAGTGCCCAAATCCAACTGTTTTCTTTGAAGCATCCTTTACCTCAACCCAATCTCCTTCATTGGGCGTGCCTTCAACAGATTGAATGGCCCCCGAAAAGATCCACGGATGAAATCTCTTCACAGAATGATCTCGTCCCTGCTTTAGTCCAACTACACCTTTAATTATCATTATACTTTTCAAAAATATGCCCTTGACAAAAAGTAAAGTTACTTAATATATTTGGGCGCGAATCAAATTTATAGCGACATGAGAACTCTATTGATGGCAGTATTAATAACATTGGGCAGCTGCTCAAAACAGCCCCCCGCAGCTGATACTACTACACCAGTCAATTCCTCCGAAGAAGGTGTAATTCCTCCAGGTGGCGCGAGGGAAGAGTTTACGGATACGCCCGGATTGGTGAGAGTAACTTTTACTGATAACGGAGTGACCAAAACAGCAGATGGTACGTACTTGAATGGAAAAAAGCAAGGCACTTGGTCAGAGTATCATCCGAATGGCCTGCTAAAGAATTTAACCACGTACATAAACGGAGAAAAGGAGGGAATCTCCGTAGAGTTGAATAACAATGGCCAATTGACAAAACGTTGCTACTACCACAAGGGAGTTCGACATGGAGAGTATAAAGAATTTAACTACGCAAACTTGAAAGAAGAGCGGGTATATAGTTATGGAAAAATCGAAGGACAAGTAAAAATCTACTACGACAACACCAAACTGATGGAAGAAAGCCTTTACAAAAATGGCGTTCGTGATGGCGTGTCAAAATGGTTTGATCAGGATGGAAATTTAACGATCGAATATGAATACAAAAATGGCGAGCTGATAAAAAAATAGAACAACTGCTTGCAATCAGAACTTTTTAATTGGGGTTTCGTTTTAAGGTAATATAGAACTGAAGCGGTTGATCTTGTGTTAGAAAATTGTTTAATTCTATCAAACTATTTTATCGGAGCGTTCGTCTTAACCACGCTCTTTTTGTAAACTATAAAAATTTATCTTTTTATGAAGCAATTTGCATCTCTGTTGGCAGCGGCCCTTCTAGGAAGTGTTGTTACCTTAAGTGCTTACCAGTGGTTCAATAAGAACCAACAACAACAAAACGTGAAAATTGAACATGTCAGTGGCGTACCTTCCGCACAGGTAGCCTATCGCATCAATGAAAAAGGCGAAGCGGTCGCTTTGGATTTTACCGGTACAGCTGAAAAGGTAACCAAGGCGGTTGTTCACATTCGATCCTCTCAAAACAGCAATTCGATCGCTCGCGAGCGCGATGCCAATGACCCTTTTCAATTCTTCTTCGGCCCAAACGGACCGATGGAAAGAGGCCCCAGTCAAAGTTCTGGATCAGGGGTTATCATTAACGCGGATGGATACATTGTGACGAATAACCATGTGGTAAAAGACGCAGACATTTTGAAGGTGACGTTCAATGACAATAAAACCTTAAAGGCTGAAGTTATTGGCACCGACCCTGACACAGACTTGGCGGTGATCAAAGTAAATCAAAAAGATCTGCCCTATCTGTCTTTTGTGGACTCCGATAAATCAAGAGTGGGCGAGTGGGTACTTGCAGTCGGAAATCCGTTTAATTTGAATTCTACAGTAACTGCCGGAATCATAAGTGCCAAAGGAAGAAATATCAATATCATCAACTCAAACAATCCCGCAACGCGGAATGGCCAGCAACCCAATAGCGCCATTGAGTCTTTTATTCAGACAGATGCCGCCATTAACCCAGGTAACAGCGGTGGTGCTCTTGTTAATTTAGATGGTGGATTGCTCGGTATCAACACAGCTATTGCTAGCCCGACTGGGTCTTACTCAGGTTACGGCTTTGCAGTACCGTCAAATATTGTAAGTAAAATTGTAGAGGACCTACTTGCTTTTGGAACTGTGCAGCGTGGATGGTTAGGTGTTGAAGTCAGAAGCATCGACAGTGACTTGGCAAAAGAAGAAAATCTTTCGTTGAACGAAGGTGCCTACATAAATGGCTTTGGCGATGCCGAAGACAGAAGTGCCGCAAAGGATGCAGGTATCAAGCCAGGAGATGTGATTGTAAAAATTGACGAAGCCCCCATTAAATCAAGCACTGCATTGATCGAATACATTGGAAGAAAACGACCAGGCGATAAAATTACCATGACGATTGATCGCAAAGGAAAAACCCTGGTGCTTCCGGTGACTTTGAAAAACAGAAAGGGAAATGTTGAAACGATTAAGCGTGAGACAAAAGATGCTATATCCTCACTAGGGGTTGATTTGGAAGATGTTGATTCGAAAGTATTGAGAAAACTTGATCTGGAGAATGGTGTACAGGTAAAATCATTGGAAAGAGGTAAGATTGACAAGTATACTGACATGAGGGCAGGTTTTATTATTACACGTATTGATAACATTACCGTAAAGTCTGCCAAGGAAGCAATCAATATCTTGTCCAAGAAAAAAGTGGGAGATTTGATTACCTTCGAGGGTGTCTACCCGGATTACCCTCGTGAGTATATATATGCGTTAAGAATGTAAAACTAAACCCCTTATTGGATGAGAAGATTGTTTAAAAAAGGTGAGCGTGTTCGCAGCAAAATGGACGGTAAAGTGATGGAAGTTTTAAAGTACATCAAGTCAAATTGGATTCAAGTAAAATCGTTCGACCTCGAATCAAAAGAGGTGCGAACGAAGAAAATAAAAGAAGACCAGCTGAGTAAAGCAGCCTAAGAAAATCCCCACTTTGACGTGGGGCTTTTTTTTAGACGGAATTGGATGAGTTGATCTGTAACAATTCCATTACTTTTGAGTTGCTAAAAAAGAGATTATCAAAAAGTTCGAGATTCCAGCCTACTACCGATCCTCCATCACAGGTCGAATAAAAGAGTTTCGTAGAGTAAAAGATCTACGTAAACAAGTTTTTGAGCCTGCGGTACTAGACTTCGGACCTATTGTGTTTTTAATACCTCGCCATTTTGGATTCTGTTATGGTGTCGAAAACGCCATCGAAATCAGCTATCGGGCGCTCGAAGAAAACAACGATAAGAACGTCTACTTACTCAGCCAGATGATCCACAATCAGGAGGTAAACAGCGATCTGGAGAGTCGTGGGATCAAGTTCATTATGGATACGGATGGCACGCATTTCGTCCCCTGGGATAGCATTGGCAAAGACGATGTGGTGATTATTCCTGCATTCGGCACAACGCTTGAAATCGAAAAGTTGCTTCTTGACAAAGGGGTAGACGTTCAAAAGTACAATACCACTTGCCCGTTTGTTGAAAAGGTTTGGAACAGAGCTGAAAAATTGGGCAGGGATAATTTTACTGTAATCATTCACGGAAAACCTAAACACGAAGAGACAAGAGCCACGTTTTCACATAGCGCAGGTAACGGCCATTCTATAATTGTCCGGGATATGGACGATGCCATCGAACTAAGCAATTACCTGCTGGGAAGTAAAACATCCGCTGAATTTTATGAAACGTTTGCCGGAAAACACTCGGATGGTTTTTCTCCCGAGTTGCACTTGCAACGTGTGGGTGTGGTAAATCAAACCACGATGTTGGCCACTGAAACGCAGGGAATTGCTGACTTCTTTAAGCAGGTGATGATTAAAAAATATGGTGAAGCCGAAATCAAAAATCACTTTGCCGACACGCGGGATACACTTTGCTATGCCACCAACGACAATCAAGATTCAACCTATGAGTTGCTAAAGCAGGAGGCGGATTTTGCAATTGTTGTGGGTGGTTACAATAGTTCAAATACGTCCCATATCGTGGAGCTTTGCGAGCGAAATTTTCCCACGTACTTTATCAATTCGGAACGCGAAATAAAATCGAAAGAGGAGATACAACATTTCAACTGCCATCGAAAGGAGCTGCTCACCACCTTTTCTTTTATACCCGAAAAACGTCCACTCAAGGTAGTTCTTACAAGTGGCGCCTCTTGCCCTGATACAGTGGTGGACAAGGTGATGTTAAAACTAGTTAGCTATTTCAACGGTTCAAAAAGTGTGGAGGAAGTGCTCGCCTCATTTTAGAATGCGAGTTTTTGTTTTCGGGGTATTCTTTCTTTCCTCATTATTGGCTCGTGCTCAACGCGAAGACACAATACGAAACTTACAGGAGGTAATTGTTCAGGCGTTCGCTTCTGAAAAGCCTTTGGAGCAAGTAGCTGCTTCGGTTGCGATCGTTGATGCAGAAGAGCTGAATCGTTTCAACAACACTTCGCTTTTGCCCGCACTCAACACGATCCCGGGTGTGCGCATGGAAGAACGCTCGCCTGGTAGTTTTCGGTTGGCCATTCGCGGGAGTTCGCTGCGTTCGCCATTTGGGGTGCGCAACGTTAAATTTTATTGGAATGGATTGCCCCTGACAGATGGAGGTGGCAACACCTATTTGAATTTACTTGATTTCAATTCCGTCAGTCAAATCGAAGTCATTAAGGGGCCGAGCGGAAGTTTGTATGGTGCCGGCATGGGCGGTGTGCTGTTGCTAAATTCTTCTGTGCCAACTAAGAACGAAATTCAACTTTCGGCAGTCGTTGGCAGCTATGGTTTGCAACGCTATCAGCTACGAGCGACAGCGGCAGAAAGAAAAGTAAAAGCAACGATTCAATATGCCCATCAACAAGCAGATGGCTACCGCCAGCAAACGGCCATGAGGCGCGATGCATTGAATTTAGAATTACAAATTCAGTTGACCAGCAAAACGATTTTGCGATCGACTTCTTTTTACACCAACTTGTTTTACCAAACCCCCGGGGCATTGACAAAAGCCCAATACGACCTGGACTCGCGCCAAGCGCGATTGGCTACCGCTACGCTGCCGAGTGCCGTTGACCAACAAGCTGCCATTTACAATCAAACTTTTTATTCAGGCGCCATGCTCGACCACCAGTGGAATAACAACTGGTCGACTACCGTTGGTTTTTTCGGGGCAGTCACTGATTTCAAAAATCCGGCCATAACCAATTACGAAAAGCGCAGGGAAAACAATTGGGGTGGAAGAATGGAAAATCAATTGTCGTTTAAATTGTCATCGGCAAAAGGCAAGTTAACGTTTGGTGGTGAGTTGCAGTTTTTCAATTCGCCCATCAGGAACTACGATAACCTGCAGGGTGTAACGGGGAATCTTCAATTTAGCGATGAATTGAAATCTTCGTTGGCTACCGTATTTGCGCAAAGCGAATTTGACTTGCCGAGTAATTTATATCTGACCGTTGGTGCTAGTGGCAATTTTATTTCCTATCAATTCAATCGCACTTCCACTATTCCGGCCATTCAACAAATCAGAAGTTTTGAACCTGTGTTGATTCCGCGGGTAGCCTTGCTGAAAAAATGGAGCGAACATCTTTCTACTTACGGAAGCATAAGCAAAGGATTTTCTCCTCCTACGTTGGCAGAGGTTCGCCCCTCTACCAATACCTACAACGACAGTTTGCAAGCCGAAACGGGCATCAACTACGAACTCGGTGCACGCGGAACGTTTGTTAAAAATTTCTCTTTTGATGTCGCGCTATTCTCACTGGACGAGCTACACGCGAAACAACTTTTCCTTCAATCGCTACATCAAAAACCAACAAGACTATTCGTACAAAAAATTAACAGGCATTGCGCCCATCGTTCTGGTTTCCGGTTTGGACCTAAAATCGAAAAATGGTTTCTATCTCAACTCAACTTTCAATTACGTAGATGCCATTCCGCTGAACGATGCCAACACCGATTTTGCTTCTTCTTATTTTTTAGTTGGCAGTCGATTGGGTTGGGCATCAAATCTCAAAAAAATGCCCATCGATGTTTGGTTGGGTATCGACAACGCCACCGACCAAACCTATAGCCTGGGAAATGACTTGAATGCAACGGGTAGGAGATACTACAATGCGGCTGCTGGAAGAAATTGGTATGTGGGATTTACTTTTCGATTTCTTTGAAACCAATTACTGGCTGCATGCTTCAGGCCACACGCTCCAAGCTGCTTGTGGCTTGCAGCATGAAGCCTGTAGCCCCAACCAAAGCCAATCATCGCCTGCGAAGTATTTCACTCACAATCATCTCCGCATGTACCCTTGAGTTTTCAATAAACCATTTGTTGGTTTTTAAACCTCCACATACCACTCCTGCTAGGTAGAGATTCGGTACGTTGCTTTCCATCGTTTCGGGGTTGTAAGCAGGAGTATGATATTCATCGTTTTGAAATTCGATGCCTATCGCCTTCATAAAATCAAAGGGCGGTTGATAGCCTGTCATGGCCAATACAAAGTCATTATCTAGAATTCTATTTCCGTCTGGCGTTTTTATTTCTACAGTAGTTGGTGTTATGGACGTGATCTCAGAATTAAAAAATGCGTGTATTGAGTTTTCCTTAATTCGATTCTCGATGTCTGGCTTGGCCCAGTACTTTACATTTTCTCCAATGCTTGATTCTCGAATCACCATTGTTACTTCTGCACCTTTCCGCCATGTTTCCAAAGCTACATCTACAGCAGAATTAGCGGATCCAACCACAATTAATTTTTGTCCGAAGTAGGGATGCGGTTCGTCATAGTAATGTTTTACTTTCGGCAACTCTTCGCCCGGCACGTTTAACAAAAAGGGAAGGTCGTAGAAACCGAGAGCCAATACAATTGCCTTTGCCGAGTAGGGAGCTTTCGTTGTTTTGACTGAGAAAAGTTCCGCTTTTTTTGTTACGCTCTCCACTTTTTCATAAAGTCTTACATTAAGCTTCCAACTTGAACAAACCCTTCTGTAGTATTCAAGCGCCTCAGGGCGGGTAGGTTTTGCGTTGTTGGAAATAAATGGAACGCCCCCAATTTCTAGTTTTTCTGATGTTGAAAAAAAAGTCATGTTGCTGGGGTAATTATAAAGAGAGTTGACCAGGCAACCCTTCTCGATAATCTGATAACTGAGGCCGCCTCGATCCCACAAGCTAAACCTATCGGCCCGGCACCGATGATTAACAAATCAATTGCTTCCATTTCGAATAGTTTTTACACAAGGTACTTAGTTTACCCTGATCTGTACACCCACTAGGTTAAGATGGCTCAATCAAATCCCATAGGTTTCCATACAAGTCAGCAAAGACAGCCACGGTGCCATACGCTTCTCGGGTTGGTTCGCGAACAATCTTGACCTGTTGATCAATTAGATTTTGATAATCTCTCTTGAAATTGTCGGTGTATAAAAAAAGAAAAATGCGTCCACCTGTTTGATTACCAATATGCTTTCTCTGTTCTTCGGTTGCTGCTTTGGCTAAGAGCAACGCACATTCGGTTGCTGCTTTTGGTGCCACTACTACCCATCTTTTTGTTTCAGTCAGAATCGTATCTTCCAATAATGAAAAGCCTAGTTTCTTTGTATAAAATTCGATGGCGTCATCATAGTCATCTACCACTAAAGCAATTCGCGCAATATGCTGGCTCATGTTAGTTTTTCTATTTCGACAATCGCGCTTTTGTTCAGTTTTCCGAATACGTGTGGAAACAATTCACCATTCGTTGCCAGTTCAAATTTCAATTCGGCCAGCAGGCCCGATGAATTGATATGTAGCAAGAGTAAGTCTTTTGTATTGCTGTAGTATCTTTCCAATGTAGCCTTCACTTGTTCTTTTGTCGAACAATGGATAAATCCTTCTTCCTTCAAAGACTCTGCTGTGTAGTGGTCACTTGCTAACTGCGCCTTCCATGCGGCTAATGTTGTGATATGATAGATGGTGTTGGGTTTCGGGTTCATTGTGTTTGTTACTTACCAAGACCCAAAATGTCGCTGGTTCGTTGGCGGGTTTCTGTCAACAACTTTTCGTCTTTAGAGATGGCGAGACCGAAAGACGGTACCATCTGTTTCAACTTCTTTCGCCATTGGTCGGAATGGCTTCTTTTTTTAAAACACCGCGACACGATGTCTAACATCACAGAGGCCGCAGTAGAAGCACCGGGCGATGCGCCTAAGAGTGCCGCCACTGTTCCATCTGCAGAAACCACTAGTTCGGTACCAAACTCTAACACCCCGCCTTCTTCTTTATCTTTCTTTATGACCTGAACGCGTTGTCCTGCCTCCAACAATTCCCAATCTTCCAGCTTAGTAAAAGGCACGTATTCACGCAAGGCTTGCAATCTCTGTTCTGGCGTCTGGCGCACTTGTTCAATAAGATATTTGGTCAATGGCATATTCTTCATACCCGCAAACATCATGGGAATAGCATTATCGAGACCGATAGATTTCGGTAGATCAAGCAATGATCCATTTTTCAAAAACTTAGTTGAAAATCCCGCAAAGGGGCCAAACAACAATTCCTTTTTGCCATTGATGATTCGCGTATCAATATGCGGCACCGACATGGGGGGTGAGCCAACTGTGGCCTTCCCATATACTTTTCCATTATGCTTTTGAATCAAGTCTTCGTTGAGGCACTTTAGCCATAGGCCACCGACTGGGAATCCGCCATATCCTTTTCGCTCTTCAATCTCCGCTCTTTTTAACAAATGCAGTGTCGCGCCACCGGCACCTATAAAGACGAAGTTCGTATTGACTTTACTTTTTTTACCGGAGCTCAGCTCTTTTAGAAAAACATCCCAACCTCCCTTGCCATCCGGATCAAGATCAAGTGCTTCGACACCGTAGTGGATGGTAACACCCGGCATGGTACCAAGTTGGTGAACAATACTCCTGGTGAGTGATCCAAAGTCAACATCTGTACCGATCTCCATTCGTGTGGCTGCCACAGGCTGCTTTGTACTGCGACCACGCATTACCAGCGGTGCCCATTGCGCCATCAACTCACGATCTTCAGTGTATATCATGCCTTTAAAAAGAGGATTGCCTTGTAGCAATTCATATCTCGTTTTTAAGAAATCCACATTCGCCTGACCCCAAACAAGGCTCATGTGTGGCATGGGTGAAATAAACTCTCCGGGATTAGGCAAATACTTTTGTTCTACCAGATAGGACCAAAATTCCTTTGACACCTCAAACTGCTCAGAAATCTTTATGGCTTTCGTTATGTCGACTGAGCCATCTGCTTTTTGGGGCGTGTAATTCAGCTCGCAATACGCGGCATGGCCGGTACCGGCATTGTGCCATGCATCAGAACTTTCTAACCCTGCCTGATCGAGGCGTTCAAAAATTTGGATGGTGATCGTGGGATCCAATTCCTTCAAAATTATTCCCAGGGTAGCACTCATTATCCCTGCTCCCATCAGCACGACATCGGTTTGCTGCACGAGGGGCTTCACTTGTTTTGCCATCAAATTCTATTCCTTCAAAACGCCCAAGTTATGTTATCGAGCAACTGCTTCCAAACCAAAAAAAACAAAAAAGAAATAGTGAAGACCTCAACGAATTATGTATGTTAGCATCCAAAGTAAATCCCGATGCACATCCGAGTTCCTAAGGTAAATCTTCCCAGAGTTGTGATTGTTGGTGGCGGCTTTGGCGGTATTGAACTGGCCAAGCGTTTAAAGAACAAACCCTTTCAGGTCGTTTTGCTAGACAAAAATAATTACCATGCGTTTCCGCCCCTTCTCTATCAAATTGCCACTGCTGGTTTGGAAAGTGCTTCTATTGCAACTCCTTTCAGAAAAATTTTTGAGGGCTATTCCAATCTTATCTTTCGGCTAGCGGAGGTTAAAGAGATTGTTGCTGAAGAGAACCGAGTCGTTACCGATATCGGTGACATCACCTATAACTATTTAGTAATAGCTACCGGTTCCACCACCAACTTCTTTGGGATGAAAGATGTTGAGCAACATGCCATGCCTATGAAGTCCATACCTGAGGCTTTGGATATTCGAAGCATGCTGCTTCAAAATTTTGAAACGGCCGTGAATCTGGAGGCGAAGAGTGAAGAACAGGAGAGTTTGATCGATATTGTGGTGATTGGAGGTGGACCTACTGGTGTAGAGCTAGCGGGGGCGCTGGCAGAGCTGCGTAACCACGTGTTGCCTGAAGATTACTCAGAACTCGACTTTGGCCAAATGGATATTTACTTAGTAGAGATGGGGCCGAGACTTTTACCTCCTATGTCGGAGATCGCTTCCGCAAAAACAAAAGAGTTTTTGGAAAAGTTGGGTGTTCAGGTCTGGCTGAACACAGCTTTGGTCTCTTTTGATGGCTATAAAGCTGTTTTCAATAACGGTAAAACAATACCTACAACTCACTTGATCTACGCTGCTGGTGTGGCGGGCTGTGTGCCAAACGGTTTTGCCTCCGAAGCTGTAGCGCGTGGGCGCAGGTTGTCGGTAGACCATCAACTTCGGGTGAAAGGACTTCATAATGTTTTTGCCATTGGCGATGTAGCCGCATTTATTCCGGAAGGCAAACAAGTTCCATTGCCAATGGTCGCACCAGTATCTATCCAGATGGCGACACATCTATCCAATTATTTTAAAGCTGGCCTCCCCGAAAATTTTGCTGGCTTCCGCTATGTAGATAAAGGCAGCATGGCTACTGTTGGAAAAAACAAGGCTGTCGTTGATTTAAAGTTTTGGAAAACACAAGGCACACTGGCGTGGCTGATCTGGATGTTTGTTCACCTGATGTCGATCGTGGGCTTCGGCAGTAAAATTGGTGTGTTGCTCAATTGGACGCAAAGCTATTTTAGTTCGGATAAGCGTTTTCGGTTAATCATCAATCGATACGTTAAGAAGAATTAGTTGGCGGCTCATTGCCAAGTCGATTTTATCGCCTCCACCAATCATCTTGTTCCTCGTCATCATCTTCACCAAAACCATAATCGTATGGCTTACCGTTCTCATCATCATAGTTTGGGTCGAGGTGGTAGGGATAGTATTTCATCCAATCGTCTTCGTACTTTCGTTTAATGTGTTGTATTTCGATTTGCAATGCACGAGCGCGTTCTTCTTCTGGAGATAGGTCTTCGTCTATCATGCCCTCGCACAACTCGGCAAAGAAAGCACATTGGCAATGCTCACCCAGTGTGCAGGTTTTATGTGGTGTATTGGGTTTGCAAAATTCAAAGAAGCCCATGTGCCATTGCCGCACTTTTACATCTTGATTAAAATTTTGGCGGATGGTTTCGTATTGAATGCGCTCGGGCACACTGGTCTGCAAAACAAATTCGCAGTTGCAAGCACTGAGCAATTTATTGAGAGCTCCCAGCAATAGATGAACTTGTTCATCTTTGAGCTTTTCATTGGGCGGTAGCATCTCCGATGTGATGCCCGTCCATGTTTCTAAATTGCGAACGGGAGCGGTAGCATCGTCTTCCTCGGCACTTATCCAATCCCAAAGGTCAAGTTCTTGGCCATCTGTCGGAGGAGAAATGTTGGCGGCAGCGGATTCGAGGTCGGTTAGGAGCTGTTGGATGTAGAGGTTCATAAGGCCACTCTCTTTTATCTGTGACAATTTACCGCATAGGGCGCAACGGTGCACTGAGATTACTGAAGAAAGTCTTGTCGGCTGCAACCTTCTTGATTACTTATACCGCTTCCCTTTCTTCACCACCATCTTCACATCTTGAAGCAAATCAATATGCCGAAGTACATCGCCTTTCACAGCTATGATGTCGGCATACTTGCCTTCGCTTACGGTGCCAAAATCTTTGTCAACGCCCATAGCCACCGATGGCCAATAAGTCGCGGCACGAATGGTGTACATCGGATCAAAACCAAACTTGTTCACCCACACATCCAATTCGTTCCACGTGCTCTGACTATGAAACTTCATGGGGATGCCACTATCGGTTCCGATTAGCAAAACCACCCCCGCTTCTTTCAGCTGCTTCACTTTGCGTTCCAGGGTTGGCTTGCGAATGGGGTTCAGTTGAAAGTAACTTAACTGTCCGGGTTTGGCGATGGATTGTTTGATATCTTTGATGATCGAGTCGGGCAAGTCCAGGTGCCAGGTTGTATTGTCGAGGTGTTCGGGGTTGTCGCGCACATTTTCAAAGTTGTAAAGCCCCTCTACGGTGGGCGTCCAAAAAAGTGGGCCAAGACTCATTTTTGCAGTGCGCTCTTTAATCATCGCCATAATGTCGTCCGGATATTCGGGTGCCGCTGCCAAACCGGTGTGCTCAAAACAATCTACTCCTGCCTTCATCCCTCTGCGGATTTCTTCGGGACGATGAGAGTGGCCTACCACTTTCAGTTTGTTCTTGTGTGCTTCGTCTACTACCGCCATAACTTCCTCCATGGTCATGTCGTCTTGATCAATAAGTTTGATACAATTCACTCCCGCTTTCGCCAGTTGCTGCACTTTGGCTCGGGCATCGGCTACGCCATTCACACCCCACCGAAAGGATTCAGTGCCAGGATAAGGAGCGTGTTGTATAAATGGGCCGCTCATGTACATCGTGGGGCCTGGTAGTTCTCCTTTGTTAATACGATCACGCACCGACAAACTGGCCTCCAATGGGCCACCTAAATCACGCGCGCTCGTCACTCCCCCCATTAGTAATTGATGGGCAGATGCAGGCATGATAATATCTTTTGCCGCCTTCAAATATTTTTTGTCCCAATGCGTGTAGTTGCTGTGTCCATTGATGTAGAGGTGCACGTGCATGTCCCACAGGCCGGGCATCACGCTCATACCTTCCGTGGAGATAACCTCCGCGCCTTTGGGTATGTCGATGTTACCCACTGTGCCAATGGCTTTGATACGCTCGCCTTCAATGATGATGACAGAGTTTTGTAACGGTTTGCCTCCGTAGCCATCGATGAGTGTGCCACCCACCAGGGCTTTGGTTTGAGCGTGTGAAAGTAACGGAACAGCAAGCAGAAAGAGGAACAATAACTTTCTCATAATAGTAAGCAAGTTTAGGAGGAAAGAAAGGTAGCGAAAAAAATACTTACCACGAAGGCACAAAGACACGAAGTGAAGTTTTCTTAGTGCCTTGTTGTATTAGTGGCGATAAGATTTTGGTTTTTATGCAGCCCCCTCATCACCTGCTTACACACAGAGACCAACGCTGGTGAACTCGGGCCGGGCTGTCGCTACTCGCCATCAGCCGCACGATTCCATTTCGGGCTCAGACATGCCGCTCCATCCCTGGCTGGGGAGTGTGCTACCAATTGGTCTCTTCTATCTTAAACAATTTACTGGTCTGGGACAACCTAACAACAAAATAATGCTCCTTATTCAACTCCTCTGGAAGTTTGTCCCTAAGTATTGATATCACAAATTGAATATTGTTTCTGCTTACAAATTCTGAAATCTTTACCAACTGTTTGTCGTCCATCAGTTCCTTTTTGTCATTCAATAGGAAATGCAAACAAGGAATGTTTTCTTCATCGGCAAATATGGTGTATGCCATGTCAAAGCATGATATTTCGCCCTGCTTCTTTCCTGAACTCATATTTGCATTAAAAGAACTGAATTTGTACAATTTTTGCCCTTTTGCATTTGTAACAATGTCGTATTTGACCGCGTATTGCTCTCCGTATAATTCACTTGAAATAGAGGCAAAATGTTTGTTGAATTTATTTAACTGTGTTTTTACAACTTGTTCAAAGCTATCACTGAAAAGTTCGTTGTCAATGTCAGCTAGTTGCCTGTTGTAGCTCTTTATATTAGATTCAACATCACTTAATTGCTGAATGATATTTTCAAATTCACCTTTCTTCCTGTGTTTTTCCGTCAACTCTGCAATTATTTTCTCGAGTTCTATGAACGAATCTGTTTTAGAAATTGACACTGTTAGCTTCTTTTCTTCTTCAAGCAATCGCTTCAATGAATTATTACTTTCAGAGATAGATTTCTGGAGAGAAGGAAGTTCCTTTGTGATGAACTTTACCTTTTCTTCAATCATCGTATTATGAAAAGTCACAAGGTCTGAAAATGATTTTTGTATTGTCGCCACTTTGTTTGTAGCCTGCTCATAGATGATTTCCAATTGTCTTAAATCAATTTCTGCTTTACTTGACTTAAGCTCTGCCTCTGTTTCCTTTATCAAATCCCTGCGGATATTTAATTTACCTATAATTGAACTTTGTTTGCTGATTTCGTATTTTACTTGATTGAGTTTATCTAATTCGTTCTCAAAGTTTTCGTTTAGGTTAAAACTACTTTTCTTCTTATTAAGCGCTTCAATATCATTGTTGATTAGCGACAGTGCTGTTTCATAGGCTGTTTTCGTTTGGTCCTTCTCTAAACGGTTTTTGTAAGTGTTCTCCTGACTAATTTTTGATAAAATTTCTTGCTTATTATTGCCCTTTGTGAACTCACAGCCGAAAAGAAAAAGATAGAGCGTTTCGTATTCCGCATCAGTAGTGTAATTATCAAGTGTTTTGAGGGTGTTGTTAATATTCTCATCCTTGTAACGGATATTGTGAGAAATGATTTGTCTGAAAGTGGGCTTACTCGACAGATGATTGGGAAAAATAAGACTTGCTAACCTCAAATCAAATTCCTCCTCCGTTAACGACTCGCCATTGATTGTTCTAATCAATTCCTTTCTCGCCAAAAAATTTCTTTGAATTATTATGTCATCCTTTCCTTTATCCAGATCAGTTGTGATAACAAGTGTAATTAGAACCTTATTTTCTATAAGGAAATCTTTGACGGGTTTGTATTCTTGTTTTTTTGTTTCATGGTCTACATAAATATGTTTTGGATTTGCACCCAAACAAAAATCAACCAATTTCAAAGCGGTGGTTTTACCAACGCTGTTACCAGTAATTTGATGCTCACTTTCGTCAACAATCAAGTTAAGCCCTTTGCGAAATTCTATTTCACGAATGACCTTGGCTCCACTTGTTATCGTCAACGATTTTATGAACATAACTCTATTTCTCCAACGGAATTGAATTTTGTTACTTCTATAAGATATAACCAATCTAAGCAAAGGATAAAGACCGAAAATGACATTTGCTTTTTCTCCTTCACTGCTTGATAAAGGTCCAGCATTTTGTAACTTTTACCTTTCTTCAAGGAATCAATTACAAATGCTCCATTATAGTAAATGCTACTATCGGGATGAATGTTATCAGGTAGAAGCATAATTGTAACTGTCTGGGTTCTCAAATATTTTACACCTAACAAATGCGTCCACTACAAGAATGTTAACACACAATTCAAGTTCATCAAATGGGATTGAAGAATAATTAGAGCTATTCAAAACCTTTTCCTGAACTTTAGAAATTACTTCAAAAAAAAGTTGGTCATCAGTCAAGCTGCCTTTTGCCTTTGCATATTCCTGTCTAATGGTAGAGAGCACCGAACTGCTTTTGTTGCTGCCTTGTGAGTCAAATTCGGTGTAGATTTTATCCACTCTGCCGTAGTGAACTGTGTAGTCTTCAATGATTGCTTTCGCTGAATTCAATTTATTATGGAAAATTTTTCTGTCAATCTCAAAACTATTGATTTCAGAAACGGGCTCTGCCTTGTCCCAATCCTCCTTTGAAAGGGTATTTATTATAGAAGCTAAATTCGACTCCAACTTCAGGGGGTCGATTTCAGGAGCCAATTCCTTTCTCACAAATTCATAGACTCTTTTTTGGTCGTCAATATTGAGGCTTTTGATTTTTGTCAAAATCAATTTTACATCTATCACATCAGAAAATGGTATAAAATTAATTTCATGAGGGTTTTTGAATGTGTCTTTTCTTAGGTCATCCACATCTTTTGCGATAGAAATAAATTTAAAAGTGTAGCCAGGAAACCTTTTGATTGAATTCTTTGAAAGTGAAGATTCAATTTTCTGTTTACTGGCAGTGGCTGAAACTTGGATTACAAACTTATTTGTCTTATCAATTAAATCAATTGCCTCAACGTTCTGTCTTTTTTCATTTTCATCAGTAACCGCCCAGCCATAAACCTCTTTCAAAAAATGTTGATAAAAATTTTCTGAGTGACCATGAAAGTCCAAAATATTTAACCTGCCTCTTAGAGAAATACGGTATGCTAGAGTACTTAGTCGTTCTTCTATTACATTGAAATAATCCGGTCTATTCATTTCTTTAGCAAACTTAAAGAAAATAACGGTTTTTGAGTCGTATCTTAGTAATCAAATTCGTTTCAATTAATAACAACACTTGAAACCCCCCAACCCCAGAGTCGATTGGTTTTTTAACAAGGCCACACCTTGGCAAGAGGAATACTCGTTCAAATCTTCTAGTCGTATCTTCGCTAAATGAATGCAAACTCCATCATACAAGCCTCTATTGATTTTATTGATTCTAAATTGTCGGCTTTGTCAGATGATTGTAAGAAGGACTTTGCAAAGAGGCTTCGGCTCGAGTCGCAACCGGCAAATACCACATTAGTGAAAGAAGGCGAATTTTCTGACAAGCTATTTTTCATCTATGCGGGCTGCGTACGCGCCTACTATGTAAAGGATGCTAAAAACATAACTGATTGGTTTGGATTCGAAAATGATTTTATCTGTGCCATCAACAGTTACTTTCTTAATATTCCCAGTCCCCATTATATTGAAACCATAGAACCCACCACGCTACTTATCATTAATCGCCAGGACGTAAACTATTTGTGCGACACTTATCACGATTTCGACCGGTTCGGCCGACTGGCCGTTACTCAAACCATGTTGCAATTGCAACAACGCGTTGTCTCTCTCCAATTTGAATCAGCTCAACAGAGGTATGAAACGTTAACAAAATTGCGGCCCGATATCACGCAACGTGTTCCTCTCGGCCACATCGCTTCGTACTTGGGCATGACACTAGAAACGCTTAGCCGTGCTCGGCAACCCCGAAAATCGAATTTGATTTAAATCAAATGGCATTGCCGGATTTTGCCTCATCTTTCGAAAAAAAATGACTTATGAATGTGGCTTTACTTGCAGCCAACGCGTTGGTGCTACTTACGTTTATCGCGCACACTTTTTGGGGCGACAAAGAATACAAAATACTTGAGCCCGTAGATGGAAGCACTGACCATCGGGAAAAATGGACAATGGGTCGAGGTGCCTTTCATATCGTATCCGCTGATTTTTTATTGGCCTTTATCGGGCTAACACTCATCAACTTTACAGAACACGTAAAAGAGAAATCGCTCATCCTGACCTTGCTGGCGCTTTACTTTTTTGCCTACGGATTGGCGTTCTTATTAACGCTTATCATCTCTAAAAAATTTAAAAATAGCTTTTTTAAATTAGGGCAATGGTTGCTTCTGTTTACCATTGCAGGATTAATCTATTGGGGAATAGAATGAGGCACATAACGATTCGTAAAATTCATTTTGTCAGTGGCATAACGCTTACCATTTTCATTGGCCTTCATTTGGCTAATCATTTAGCGAGTATAGCCGGTGTGGATAGGCATATTGAATGGATGAATGCTTTACGTCACCTCTATCGCGCACCCATCATTGAATTTTTACTTTTAGCGGCTGTGCTCATGCAGATGTATTCCGGCATACGGCTCTTTTTATCGAAAAGAAAAACCACAAAAATTGGATTTGAAAAGCTACACGTCTTCTCTGGTTTGTATCTCGCTGCTTTTTTGGTTATTCATGTAAGCGCGGTTCTTGCTGGAAGGTCAATCCTTCACCTTGATACAAATTTTTACTTCGGTGCTGCTGGTTTAAATTCCTTTCCTGTCAACTTGTTTTTTATTCCTTACTATAGTCTTGCTATTCTTTCCTTTTTCGGTCATATCGCAGCTATCCATCATTGTAAAATGAAAAACGCTATATGGGGAGTATCGGTTGATGGGCAATCCAAAGCTATTTTGATTTTGGGGGCATTGGTTATGCTACTCATTCTTTATGGAATGACTAATGGATTTATGGGAGCCACAATACCTGAAGAATACAGACTTTATTAAGTTCCGCTTATGAAAGTTATCAATGTTCACCAGCGAATCATTCATCAACCCAAATCTGCTGTAGTGGAATTATTCAATACGTTGGCTTCCAAAAATGATTTGATGTTAGCCACCCACAAATGGCCAGCTATGAAGTTAGATAATGGGCTAACAGTGGGTTCCAAAGGAGGGCACGGGCCGATTCGTTACACAGTAGAAGCGTACTCATCTGGAGAGTTTATTCAGTTTCGATTTTCGAAGCCTCGGGGGTTTCATGGTTTTCATCGTTTTGACATTGTCGCATTAGATACTCACACAACTGAAATAAGACACGTCCTTGACATGCATACTTCCGGGCTCGCTTTGCTAACCTGGCCGTTGGCCATCCGGTGGCTACACGATGCGCTGATCGAAGATGCTTTTGATAAAACGGAAAATCACTTTTTATTGCAAAAGAAAACCACGCCCTGGAGTGCTTGGGTAAAATTTCTTCGATGGCTTTTGAAGTAGGAAGTCAGTTGATTTTAAACTTTTGAAACGCTTCGCCAACACGGTATCTGTTCTTGCATCAAAACTGAATCGATGATTACAAATCACTTTATTGCCTTCTCCACCTGACTTTTATCCCCCGTCATCTCCCAATGACCCAGCGAAGTAGGGATGCTGCCGATGGCATTGAGCTGATCGAAAAAGTCTTTCACGTGGAACGGTTGCTGCTTCGATTCCTTAAGTCTTGCAAATTCTGCCAAAGCACCTTCGAGCAAGTACTTGCCGGTGATATAGCTTGAACCGTAGCCCGGCTGGCGCATGTACAGGTGCTGTTCAAATATCAACAAGTCCTTCTCGGTTTTCATCCAACCGCGGGGCGTGTAGTCAGCATGAATTTTTCCTGCCTCTTCCATGGTTAGGTCATTGGCGTGAGCATACAAAGACCCCAGACCGCGAGCTGCGCGTTGAGCAATCATGATGTACACAATTTCTTTCACACGCGGGTCATCGTTGTACAAACCCGCTTGCATGAACATTTCTTCTACCGCGGTGGCAGTGCCCTCGTTGCGCGAATCAAAAATATTGTACAACAATGGCTCCCTGCGAATAATGCTGGCGTGGGGCTCGGTATCCATCCGCGCCAACTCAAACCAATGGTAGAAATGTGAATAGAGCGGACGCGGGTCATGATGAAGGCCAATGATGAAAAAGTTGCGCTTCTCAGCGGGCACAAATTTGCCAAGGTGTGCACGCAGCGCAGGCTCGAAATATTTTTTCACCGTTACAATTGAGTCTTTATCCAGAAAATTCAATAGGCTCTTGGCTGCACGTTCGGTGAGTGCCGCAAAGGCTTCCGGAGTATCCGCGGGTTTTAGTTCGGGTAACTTTCGGTTGCGATGCTCTTCCAGTTTCAAGCCTGTCCATGCGCGCGCAAGTTCGCGTTTCAGCAGCAGCACTTCGTCTTCCCACGTAAGTGGAACTAAATGTACATTTTGCTGATACCATGTGTAGTTTTCTTTTCCAATTCCAGAGGGACCTGTTTTAGATGCCGATTCTTTTTCTAGCCAAGTCGCTAAATCATTCGTAGACACAATCGCTTCTTTTGCCACCGTCACCACATCCTGTTGCTCGCTCACACCGGGCATTGAAAGAATGCTTTCCAGATCTTTGCTCTGCATTTTTATATCACGAATGCCTGCAATCCACAAATCTTTGGCATTGCCTGTAAGGTTTACTTTTGCTTGTTCATTCAAAGGCACTATCACACGAAGTTGATTTATCAGTTTGTCTTTGCTTTCGCTTGTTAGCGGAAATGAATACTTCCACAGATCGACAATGGCCGCATGGGCAGGACCTTCGTGGGCGGGCACATCGCTGCGCTCCATGTACAACGTTTTGTAAAAGGCCGGGTCGCGCTGCCACGGGCGCATCACGCGATGGTCGAAATCCAAACCATTCATCTCGGCCTTCACGATGTACCAATCTACCTGTTGATTGATTGCCCAACCTGTGGTGTCAAAATTGTTTAGCCGTTGTTGCCACACGCTCGATTCCTCTTGCTGTTTTTTCATAGCAGCCATGGAATAATCTGGCGTGCCGTCTTTGAATGGTGGGCGTTGAAACTCGCGCCATTCTTTGAACAACGTTTCCAATTCAGCATAGGTCTTAGCTTTCGGAGCATTGCTGGTTTCGACTGGCTTTGAACAACTAATGGCAATAAGTGTCAGCAAAAGAGCTAGGGCAGATTGTTTCATAATGACGTTAATTGGTACTTTGGTGATTGTTGACAAATTTAACTGAATAATTGAGAGTCAAAACCTAGTTAAGGTGTCCTACACCTAAAAGGTGTACGACACCTTAGCTAAACCAAAATAAAAAAATATGGAAATCAAAGAATTGATGAACCAATTTGCACAACCCGGAAGGGTAGCGTCTATTTCTATCCGACCCGAGCGGATGGGTCCTGTGAAAATGGTGGATGCTGTGTTGGCGATTCAAAACAAAGGTTTGGAGCGCGATAGAAGTAAGGGTGGCAACCGCCAGGTAACCTTTATTCAAAAAGAACATATCGCAGCCATTTCCTCTTTTCTGGGTAAGCCAGATTTAGACTATACGCTCACGCGAAGAAACATCTTGGTAGAGGGGATTAACTTGCTTTCGCTAAAGGGTAAGTCGTTTCAAATTGGTGAAGCGGTATTTGAGTATTCGGGCGAGTGCCATCCATGCTCGCGCATGGAAGAAGCATTGGGTGCGGGCGGATACAATGCTATGCGTGGACATGGCGGAATTACAGCAAAAATAGTTTTAAGTGGGTTGACAAAAATCAATGATCGCCTAGTTGCCAAGATCTAATTCACAATTGGCTTTTCCTCCGCAAAATCCCCCCTCAAATTTCTAAAGCGCTTTCGGGCTTCCGCGGCATACACACTGCCGGGATATTTGTTTAAGAAATCGCGGTAAATCTCCATTGCCTTGTCTTTGTTTTTGAGGTGTCGCTCGTAAATATCCGCTTGTAGAAATACCGCATCATCAGTCAAAATTTCCTCCGGGTATTCCTTGACTATTTTTTCTAAAAATGAAATCGACTCTGCGAACTGCCCTTGCTTCAATTTCAAATTTGCCTGAAGCCAAAAAAAATCATCCATGATTTCCCTATTTATCATTCTAGCTGGGAGTGTTACCCAAATGTTTTCGCCCTCTGTTTCCACAAGGGTATTTACATCGATAAGGCCGTATAAAAAAGCCTCCGCTTGTTTCATCAATACCTTTCCTGATTCAAAATTTTTGAGTTGCTTCTGAGCTGCTTCGATTTTATTTTGGTAAAGTAGTAATTCAATGTGCGCAAATTGTTTGAGCGATATTCCTGTTGTATCAAAAGCCGTGTTCTCTTTGATCCGCATGCTCAAGTCCATCGCATCATTGGCTATTTCGCGTGTGGTAGCTTGTTTTAGAATATCCAGATGTTCCTGCGCTAACCTAAAATCACCCTTGTAGTAAGATAATTTTGCGTTGCGCAATTTGGCCTCGTAGCCGAGTGGTGTTTCGCGCTGCGATTTTTCAACTTGGGAATAAAGAAGTGTGGCTTCCCAGGGTTCTTCTTTCAACAAATAAATATCGCCCAGTTCAACTTTTGACTGATTACGAAGTTGTGCCGGTGCCTTTAGATCTCCGATCAAGCGGTTGAGTACCACGACCGAAGAGTCCAACTCGTTGAGGTAATACGCGTGTAATAGCGCTTCACTCAAACGGGCATCAAATGAACTTGGGTGATCTGGATAGCGGGAACGAAACTGCGCGAATTCTCTGATCAGATATCGAACCGAGTCTTTGTTAACGGGGAAGCTGTTTTTTACTTGCGCCTCTCGTGTTTTGATCAAGCCTAGTTGAGCCGGCAAAAAGTTAGGTGTATTTACAAATTCTTTGATGACGTACAGAAACGCTCTGTCTGCGTTTTTGTAATCCTTGTTGTTCAAAGCTATTTGAGCTATCTCTAGTGTTTTAGATTGTTCTTTCCGAAATCTTTTGTCGTAAGCTCGAGCCTGAATAAATGCACCGTAGAAATTTTTAGACTGCAGATTCGTCCAAATCAGCAAATCACTGTATACTTCTGAGTCTTGATTTTTTTGAACTCTGTCTGTTAACAAGTTTTCCAGGCTCTCCAACTCTTCCGGCTTTGTCAACAACAGTTGCATCAAATTTTTTATATAGCCAGAGTTGGTGGGTGTTTGGGTGACATAGTCCAGGTATTCACCCACCATTTCATCCCTTTTCCCTTGAATCCGATAGAGATTAGCAAGTTCAAGTGCAAACGCGTGAGGGTTGTTGGCCGCAACACGGCTTTGCTGCAACGCAAAGATGCTGTAGTCAACTAAATTTCTCGAGGCTAAGTAATCGGAGATTGTTTTGGCTTTATAAGCGTCATCTGCGTTTGTTTTAATCAGTGCTTTTAAATATTTGTCTGCCTTGGTTACATCACCAGATCTTAAGTAGAGTATTCCTAGGTCCAGTCGATAGTTTAATTGATCCTCTCGTCTGATCAATTTTTCGATATAATCTTCAGCTTGTTTAAAATTGCCCAACTCAACCATCAGGTTGAAGTAGCTAGTGTGGATAGATGAAGCGTTTTGGGGATTTTTAGAAAGTTGTTGAAAAGTCGCTAGTGCTTTATTTTTCTCACCCCGTAATAGATATTCATTCGCAATCTGAATTTCTTGAGTTTCTTGTGCAATCGATAGTTGTGCACAAAGGAGCGCTAGTATTGTATTAAATATTAAGTTTTTAAATTTTTTGTATTTGTAGTATTCGTGTTTAGGTTTGTTTGACGGCTAGTGTGGCTAAATTAACATTTTGTTGTGGAATGTGAATAACTTGAAAACGCCTCTTTTATGGTTGGTAGATTGTGTTAGGCCTAGTAGTTGTCAACGTATGACTAGAGTGTTTGTTTTATTTACATGACATGTGACTAGGTTTGAAGTAATCCACACGTTTTAGCTTGCTTATTCAGAACTTTATCAACAACGGTCCGACTTCCCAATTGGCTCTTACTGGTACGGATGTTTTTCCATCAAAGGTTTTGTAAAGGATAACAGATTCTGGCTCTACACTCTTTTCGAAGTTTCCCGGGTCCCATTTTTTATTGCCGTTACGGTCAATGATAATTCGGAGTTTGTATTCCTGAGGACTGAGGAGTGAAAACGTGTGTTTTTTTACATTTGTTTTAATTTCTAACACGTCACCCTTCCCGTTTAACAAGTGGAGAATATAGTTTTGCTGTTTGGTAGATATGTCAACAGAGAGAGAACCCAGTGCGTCCTCTTTCTCGATTCTGATTACTTCATTTCTTGCTTTGGATGAATCTTGTTCAATTGAGACGAAAGCTCCCTTACCGAATATCAATATGGGGTTTGTGGTAGGGCTTTCTTTTTCCGGTTTGGGCAATTTTAAATCTACAGAAAGTTTAACACGGTGGTGGAGCGTATCGATAGTAATGTTTTTCTTTTCAACCGCTTTAAAATGAGTCGAGTCTATCTGGATGTAGATGCTGTCTGTATTGATGCTGCTAATCAGTTTGTTAAAATTTCCGGTGGTTGTGATCGTGCCGGCTTGATAATCATACCGAGTCGGAGTAAAATTGATCGTAAATTTTTCTTTGATCGTTTTTACCTTTGCGGATTTTATGTACGCAATAGTGTCTAGTTTGTTGCCAGCACTGTCTAGTAGATGAAGATTTATTTTAAGCGAATCTTCAAGTGGTTGTTCTTCTAGTATGCCGTAAAACACAATCTCGTTTTGTTGATCTCCAAAGTATTTGATAAAGTAGTTTTGGTACTCGCTTTCTGCACGAATGCTATCGATCGCTTTGTTTAGTCTAATGCTTGAGGTACGAGTGGTGTTTCTGATGCTAGTAATTTTAATGGGTCTTGCATCTACTTGCATCAAGGGAATTTTGAGAG
>VYLZ01000193.1_pt1 | contig 34620 bp, 26 predicted proteins | sample 5115361 | NCBI WGS metagenome assembly VYLZ01 (sample SAMN12291805, study PRJNA351875) | freshwater metagenome | isolation source: freshwater lake | place: USA: Michigan, Sixteen Lake | collected 2013-08-07 | reverse complement strand
TTTTTTTTCACGTAACTCATTTTGATGAATCAAAAATACAATATCACTGCCCTTGCTCCAAATACTTCACAATCATTTTGTTATCTGAAAATTTCTTAAAAGCGATTTCCCTGATTGATCAGGATACTGAGAATCTTGTTTTGAAAGACACCAACTATGTGGGTATTAAAAACTCTCAAGAGTTTATTACTAACAAGAATCCTGATAGTCCGACTAACAGAATCTGCACCTCCCTTCTTCAGCGCGATCGACTGGCATTCCTCCTGAAGTATGCTTTTGCTTATGTGAAAAGTGAAGAAGGCTTGCAAAAGCACATCATGCGCTATCCGCAGATATTTGCTTCAAAGGCAATTCAAAAGAAATTAGATGAAGGAGTAAGAAAAGGAATCATCTGGCACACACAAGGCAGCGGTAAAACTGCGTTGGCATACTACAATGTGAAGTGCCTCACAGATTATTTTCAAAGCAAAAATATTATTCCGAAATTTTATTTCATCGTTGACAGGCTCGACCTATTGATTCAGGCAGCTAAGGAATTTAGGAGTCGCGGCCTTGTTGTGCACGAAATAGAGTCAAAGAGCGATTTTGTAAGAGATATTAAGACTACTAGCGTAATTCACAATGACTCAGGTAAACGCGAAATAACAGTGGTTAACATCCAGAGGTTTCAGGATGACCCAAGTGTAACACGTAATGCCGACTATAACCTAGATATTCAGCGAGTTTATTTTCTGGATGAAGTTCATAGAAGTTACAACCCCAAAGGAAGTTTCCTGGCTAACCTGAATGAGTCCGACCCTAACGCCATCAAGATTGGTTTAACGGGCACACCTTTGCTCGGCAGTGATTACAACTCACGCGCCCTTTTCGGAAACTACATTCATAAATACTATTACAACGCCTCCATTGCCGATGGTTATACACTTCGTTTGATCCGAGAAGAGATTGAAACGAAGTACAAACTTGAGATGAAAAAGGCATTGGAAGAGATTGATATTTTGAAAGGCGCAGGCGACAAGAAAAAAGTATACGCACATCCGAAGTTTGTAGAACCCATGCTCAAGTACATTGTAGAAGACTTTGAAAAAGCGCGGGCTACAACGGACGACCCCAGCATTGGTGGGATGGTGATATGTGATTCGTCCGAGCAAGCTGAAAAGTTGTACGAAATATTTCAGTTTAAATACGCCAATAACAGCATTGAAGAAGCATTACCATTGGCGGCTGAACCGGCACCAAGTTATACAGAGGATAGAAAGAAGAAATACAAACCTACTTCTGCGGCCATCATCCTGCATGATATTGGCACCAAGAAAGAGCGTGAAGATAAGATTGATTACTTTAAAGATGGCAAGACTGATTTGCTTTTTGTTTTTAATATGCTTCTTACCGGATTTGATGCACCCCGACTCAAAAAGCTATATCTAGGTCGCTTGATTAAGAAACACAATTTACTTCAAGCGCTAACGCGGGTTAATCGTACATATAAAAATTTCCGATATGGCTATGTGGTTGACTTTGCCGACATCGAAGAAGAGTTCAAGAAAACCAATCAGGATTACTTCAATGAGTTGCAGGAAGAGTTAGGTGATGAACTTCAGCACTATTCTGATTTGTTTAAAACCCCAGAAAAAATAGAGAATGACATACAAGAAATAAAAGAAGCTCTTTTTCATTTCGATATAGCAAATGCAGAAACGTTTTCGCAGCAGATTTCACAGATTTCAGATCGAGGAGAAATGCTTAAGATCACGCGTGCGTTGAATACTGCGCGTGAATTGTATAACCTTATTCGTCTTTCCGGTAATTACGATTTACTTGACAAACTCGATTTTCAACAGCTTACCGTGTTGGCCCGGGTAGCCAATAGTCGATTAACAATGATCAATACGCTCGAGACGCTCAAGAACGGACAGGAGACAACCAATCTGCTAAACCTTGCCCTTGAAGATGTGATTTTCGCCTTTACTAAAATCAAAGAAGAAGAAATGGTATTGGCCGATCAGTTGCGCAATACATTACAAAGAACACGCGAAAAGTTAGCTGGAATCTTTGATCAAAAAGACCCAGTCTTTATAAGTCTGAAAGAAGAGCTGGAACGTCTGTTTAAAAAGAAAAATCTTTCTGAAGTAACGCAGGAAGAAATGGAGGCCAATATTAAGGCGTTGAACGAAATCTATGCCAAGGCTCGTGAACTGGAACGCAAAAACCAACTGCTGCGTTCCAAATATCGGAACGATGAAAAGTATGCCCGCATCCACAAACGCTTGATGGAGAAAGACCCGCTCACCGAAAGCGAGGCTAAGCTCTTTGAAGTACTGAGTAGTCTAAAGACAGAAGTAGATAACCACATTCTCCAAAATTCGAATATGCTAGAGAATGAAAGCTTTGTAGAAAAAATGATTTTGCGATTGGTGATAGACCATATTAAGAACAAACACCAGATTCCTTTGGATGCTGCTACCTCTAAGAGAATCAATCAATTAATTGTAAAAGAATACATGAACGAATTCCTGGGCAGGGCAGCCTGAACTAGGTGATTAATAAACTATGATGAATCCCGAATTTGAGAAGAAGACGAGAGAACTAATCGACAGCCTGAAAAGTATTTGTGCCAATTATGGTTTGGGCAATGATGGTAACGAGTTCAAAATCATTACGCAGGTATTCCTGTACAAATTTTTGAACGACAAGTTTGTATACGAAATTAAACAGACCGATAAAAAACTAGCTAAGCTGGATGCCAAAGAACTAGATGTGGCATTGCAGAAACTTTCAGCGGATGATTACGAGATGCTCTCCATGCAACTCAATGAGAATACAGCCCGGCTGAAACCCAAGCAATTCATATCCAGCTTGTTTGCACGACAAAACAAACCCAAGTTCTCAGAGATATTCGACAACACGTTGCTGGACATTGCCAAAGAGAACAGCGCCATCTTTTCTGTGATGACGGAAACAGGTGAGAAGATTACCCTGTTTGAGAACATCAGTAAGTATGTAACGGACAAGCGCGATGATTTCTGCAAAGCAATCATTAACAAACTGGTGAACTTTAGCTTTGAGAATATCTTTGATGAGAAGTTTGATTTTTATGCAAGCATTTTTGAGTACCTCATTAAAGATTACAACACCAACAGTGGCGGAAAGTACGCAGAATACTTTACCCCACATGCTGTAGGTAAGATCATGGCCAAATGCTTGGTTCAAGGAAAAATTAGAAACGCAACAGTTTACGATCCTGCTGCAGGTTCTGGCCGTTTGCTCATGAACGTAGCACACGAAATTGGTGAAGACAGGTGTACCATTTATTCGCAGGACATCTCCCAGAAATCATCCAACCTGTTGCGCTTGAATTTGATTCTAAACAACCTGGTGCACTCCATCCCCAATGTGGTAAAGGGAAATACTTTACTTGATCCCTACCATAAAAACAAAAAGGGCAAGTTGCAAAAGTTTGATTTTGTGGTGAGCAACCCACCCTTTAAGCTCGACTTCTCCGATTACAGCAACCAGTTGAATAGCAAAGAAAACCACGAGCGCTTTTTTGCCGGGGTGCCTAACATACCCAATGCCAAGAAGGAGAGCATGGCTATTTATCTAATGTTTTTGCAGCACATTATGCACTCGTTGAATGACATAGGCAAGGCCGCCATTGTAGTACCCACCGGATTTATTACAAGGCAAAGTGGTATTGAAAGAAGGATACGTGAAAAACTGGTAGAAGGAAAAATGCTGCGTGGTGTAATCTCCATGCCCAGTAACATTTTTGCCACCACGGGCACCAACGTATCCATTTTGTTTTTAGACAAGGGCAACACCAAAGGCGATATTGTTTTGATGGACGCATCCAAACTGGGTGAAACTGTGAAAGAAGGGAAAAATCAAAAGACTCTGTTAAGGCCAGATGAGGAGCAACGTATTATTGAAACCTTTAACGCGCACAAGACGGTTGAAGATTTTGCGGTAGTGGTGAGCTACGAACAGATCAAAGAGAAGAACTATTCGTTGAGTGCGGGTCAATATTTTGAAGTAAAAATTGAATACAAGGACATTACTTCGAAAGAGTTTGAAACAAAGATCAATGCCTTCAAAACTAAACTGGACAGTCTTTTTTCAGAATCAAAAATTTTGGAGAAAGAAATTCAGAAACAATTAAACGGATTGAAGTGTGAATACTAAATATCTTTTTAAGGAAATAGTTTTATCTAAAGGCGGATTTCTTCGTGGGCCTTTCGGTGGCGATTTAAAAAAGGAAATCTTTGTTGAAAAAGGTACTGATACCTATAAAGTTTATGAACAAGGTGTTGTATTAAATTCCGATAAAAGTATTGGGAGATATTACATTTCAGAAAATGATTATAAAGCAAAACTTCACAAGTTTTCAGTTCAGGATAAGGATTTTCTTATTTCCTGCTCTGGTGTAAACATGGGTGCTATATATCAGCTCAAAGAACCATTTGAAAGAGGCATTATAAATCAAGCTTTATTAAGAATTAGATTGAATCATGAAGTAATTGACGACAATTATTTCTTCTACCTCTTTAAAGAGCTGATAAGCAGGAAAATTACTTCCGGTTCGGGCGACTCAACCATTCCTAATTTTCCCGGACTTGATGTAATTAAAAATATTGAGTTTGAACTACCAGAAAAGGGGATTCAAGCAATTATAGGTAAATTACTTTTTGATATAGACTCCAAAATCTTCCTCAACAACCGTATCAATGCCGAGTTAGAGATCATGGCCAAAACCATTTACGATTATTGGTTTGTGCAATTTGATTTCCCCAACAAAAACGGCAAACCCTACAAAGCCAGCGGTGGCAAAATGGTGTGGAGTGAAGAGTTGAAAAGAGAGATACCGGAGGGGTGGGATGATGGACAGTTAAAAGATATTGCAAATATCACAATGGGGCAATCTCCCGCAGGGGAATCATATAATGAAGATGGTAATGGAATGATATTCTTTCAAGGCTGCACCGATTTTGGCAATCGCTTCCCAAGTGTTCGCCAATTCACAACCGCGCCAACTCGTTATGCAAAAGAAGGCGATATTCTACTTAGCGTTCGAGCACCTGTTGGAACATTAAATATTGCAAAAGATGATTGCTGCATTGGTCGTGGTTTAGCTGCTTTAAACAGTAGGGACAATTGCATTTCCTACCTCTTTGGCGTAATGATAAACCTAAAACAAATCTTTGATAGGAGAAATGTAGATGGTACTACTTTTGGTTCAATTACAAAAGATGATTTATTCTCATTACAAGTAGTCAGACCAGATAAAGCAACATTGTTAAGATTCAATGAAATTGTAAATCCAATATTTCAAAAGCAAAATAAAATTGAGTTAGAAAATCAAAAACTCACCGAACTCCGCGATTGGCTCTTGCCCATGCTCATGAGCGGGCAAATAAAAATTAAAGATGCGGAGCGTTTGTCATCCGAAGCTTTAACGAAGGATGAGGAGTCCTCCTTCGCTATCGGTACGGAGGATAAATTGGCAAGGGCTGCGGAGCCGGAAACCAACTATCGCAAAAAGAAGTGACCAATGGCCCAACTATTTGACATCACCAACTGGAATGAACAAACCTGGCTCAATACAGGTGGTACTCGGAACAAAAAAATTTATCTCAACCCGGCAGATAACGAACTCTATTATTTTAAGCAGTCGCTGAAGAAGGAAAAAAAGGATTACAAATACGAATTCTGGTCAGAGATCATCGCGTATGAAATTGGCAAGATGTGTGGGTTCAATATCCTACCCTACCCTACCACGTGGCTGTGCGGGGTAACGAAGTAGGGTGTATATCAAAGTCCATGATCAATCCCGATAAGGAAGAGTTAGTCGAAGGCGGCAGGTATATTCAAGCTTTCGACAACACATTCAATCCTGAAGATCGGTCGCTGCGGAATCAATACACATTTGAATTAATCATAGCTTCTCTAGCATCTTTAAAGCTGGATAAGTATTATGAGCACTTTATCGAAGTCTTGGTCTTTGATGCTCTTATTGGAAACAGCGACCGTCATCAGGAAAACTGGGCATTTATCACTAGCCATACTTTGTTATCAAAGTCTTTGGCTGATTTTGAGTTTTCAATTGAGCATGAGAAATTCCTTGAAGCCGCTCCAAAATTGGTTAAGAAATTTCTTCAGACAGTTTATCTTGTGAGAGGGAAACTGAGGCCAGAGTACAAAAAATTAAGGCTTACCTCTCCCAAGTACACAAAGTTTTCGCCCATCTACGACAACGGTTGTAGCTTTGGCCGTGAGCTTGTGGACGACAGAGTATTGGAAATGATCAACGACCCAACCCTCATTGAAAAATACGTTAAAAAGGGAGAAAGTGAAATTCACTGGCAAGGCAAGAAGGTAAGCCATTTTATTTTGCTGGATAGTCTGTTGAAAGAAGAAGATTTCAAGCAAATGGTGGAATCCCCCATAAAGAGGATAATTGAAAAGTTTGACGAGAAGACCGCAACTGAACTTATAAACCAGGTTGACGTTGAACTGCCAGAAGATTGCGAATACATCAAAATACCTTCGGAAAGGAAGCAACTGATTTGTAAATTGGTAGTTTCGCGGCTTAATTTGTTAAAAGCACTGATCGGAGGAAAGTAAAGTGAAAGAGATAGGTCATATATATCTAAGCTGGCGGAGGGGCCAGGGCGAAAGAAGGCACATTGTTGGTGTTTTGAAGAAGAACATTACCCAGGGTGCGCGCTTTTCCTATCTACAAAAAGGAGTAGATGCCGCTAAGCTGGAAGGTTTTACACCCTATCCAGAGTTTCCGGAAACAACCAAGGAATACACTGATAATGTAGAAGAAATTTTTGGTCAGCGTATTACAAAATCAGAGCGATCTGATATTACAGACTTTCTTGATTTTTGGGAAATTGATCCCAAGTTTAAAGACCAAAAATTCTATTTATTGGCTCACACTCAGGGGTTAAATCCCACCGACAACTTCGAGTTTTTGGCAGACTACAACCCAGTTAAATCACTTCGGTTTCTGACAGATTTGGCGAGTCTTAGTGTGTTGAAATTACCAGCTGGAAGCATTGAAAAAGGGGATAAGCTTACCTACCAATTAGAATCTGATAATCCACACGATAAAGAGGCCGTTAAAGTTTTTAAGGGAGAAACTCTTGTAGGTTACATCAAAAAGATTCACTGCAAAGTGTTTTATAAACCTCGAGCAAGCAAACTCAAGCTTACTGTTAAGGCCATAGAGCAAAACGGTGTTATGAAGCGTGTATTCGTAAAAGTAGCTGGTCAGTAAGAGTCCTTAACCCACCTTAGTTCGTGTCTTCGCGAATCAAGCAAACTCAACCCTCTCTAGCGCAAGCGTCTCGCTTGTGCTTCTACCTCTGTGGTGGCTGACAAAAGTCCAAGCGTGACGCTTGAACTAGGTTGGGGAGGCAGCTCTAACCTAGTTAGTTTTATTGCCCTTGCTCAGTGCTATCATCGATCAACCGCATGATAGTAACCTAATCAATTTTTTAATGCAATAAATAACCGCCTATCCCATTTTTTGCCCCTAGCCGATGTTATCACCGACCTTAGATAAAATTTCACCGTTGGTTCTTCACCATTTTATGCCTATGCTTACTTTCACAAAATGAATATTGTAAGGCTCGTGGATTCGAGGTATATTTCAATTTAAAACCCTTACCTATGAAATTTGAGCGATTTCTTCCTTTCGTTTTCTTACTCAGCATGCAATGTGCCCCCTCTGGAGATACGAAAAGTGTACTAAAGTTTTCAATCTCGTTTACAAAAGAGCTGAGTGAACAGGCGCAGGACGGACGACTCCTACTTTTACTATCCACCAACGACAAAGCCGAGCCGCGTTTTCAAATAAACGATGGATTGGAAACTCAACTTGTGTTTGGTGTGGACGTAGAAGGTATGAAACCTGGGGACGAAATTAAAATCGATGAATCTGCATTTGGTTTTCCTATTCAAAATCTGAAAAATATTCCTGCCGGAGATTATTTTGTTCAGGGACTAATCAATCGATATGAAACGTTCAATTTAAAGACGGGCCATACCGTAAAACTACCTCCCGATCAAGGGGAAGGCCAGCAGTGGAATTCAAAACCGGGAAACTTTTATAGCAAACCCACCAAGGTCAACATTGATCCTACAAAAAATGAAACGATAAAGGTGGTGATGGATCAAAAAATTGTGCCCGTAAAGAAACCAGAAGATACGAAATATGTAAAGCACATAAAAGTGCAAAGCAAGTTGCTTAGTGAGTTCTACGGAAAACCTATGTTTGTCGGAGCTCACGTGCTCATTCCCGAAGGTTTTGATGAACATCCACAAGCGCATTATCCGTTAATGATCTATCATGGCCACTTCCCCAAAGACTTTGGCGGCTTCAGCACCGAACCGCCAGATCCAAAAATGGACACTAGCGACTACAGTGCTCGCTTTGGAATTTATGGCTACAATAAATTGCAAAAACAGGAAGCCTATAATTTTTATAAGCAGTGGACCAGCAAAAATTTCCCTCGTTTTCTAGTGGTAGAAATCCAACATGCCACACCCTACTATGATGATTCGTATGCCGTTAACTCGGCCAGCATGGGGCCGTGGGGCGATGCGATTATGAAAGAATTACTGCCTGAAATTGAATTTAAGTTTCGCGGTATAGGACAAGGTTGGGCTCGTTTTACCTATGGAGGTTCTACGGGAGGCTGGGAGGCTTTGGCCGTGCAAATGTTTTATCCCGAAGAGTTCAATGGATGCTTCGCAGCTTGCCCTGATCCAATTGATTTTCGTGCCTTTTGCCTAGTGGATATTTATAAAGACAAGAATGCATATTGGTATGATAGCGAGTTTAAAAAACTCCCGCGTCCTGCCCACCGAAACTATTTAGGTCAGATTCAAAATACCGTGCAAGAAACGAACCATTATGAATTAGCACTCGGCACACACTCGCGCTCTGGGCAGCAATGGGATATTTGGGAGGCCGTGTACTCTCCGCAAGGAGAAGACGGTTATCCGAAACGAATCTTCAATAAAGAAACGGGAGAAATAGATAAAAGTGTTGCTGAGTATTGGAAAGAACATTTTGACCTGCGCTATATTTTAGAGCGTGACTGGAAAACACTGGGACCAAAGTTGGAGGGCAAAATCCACATTTACTGTGGTGATATGGATAACTACTATCTTAACAATGCTGTGTATTTGATGGAAGATTTCTTAAAGAAAACAGAGTCGCCATTTTATCAAGGGGAAGTAGAATATGGCGATCGAGCAGAACATTGCTGGAATGGCGACCACAACAATCCTAATTATGTATCCAGACTGAGATACAACACACAATACTTACCAAAAATCTTAAAGCGTATCACTGAGAGTGCTCCTAAAGGCGCTGATGTGAAAAGCTGGAAATATTAAGAATAGTTGAAGCCACCGGTTCACCGATTTTAAGTTTGAATCTGTGGCTGCCAACCTGGTTTTTATCTTCACGAATCAAGCAAACTTAACCCTCTCTAGCGCAAGCATCTCGCTTGTGCTTCTACTTCTGTGATGGCTGACAAAAGTCCAAGCGTTACGCTTGAACTAGGTTGGGGTGATTTCCGAGTAGAACTAAATGAAGGATTGCTGGTCGGAGACCAACAATAATAACGAAACTTTTTTGATTTTCTTTTTCAGTTTGAGAGAGTGCATTCCTAATTTGTAACTACTCGATTTGCTTACTTTCGAACAGCAAAATTCTATTCCTTTGATTTACTAAAATGATGGATTCGTCAGAGGCTAACACATACTTATACTCAACGCCCACCTCAATTTCTCTGGTTGTTCCTGTGCCCAGGTCAAAGAATTTCATTTTGGTTCCATCTAAATAATACAACTCCTCACCAAAGAAATTGAAATTGTTGATGCCTTTTTTATCGATTTGGTAGATCCTTTTTCCAATATGGCTATACACAGAAATCCCGGATTGTTGATCTACTTAGCTTTTAAAGTATCTGTGTAGAATTCAATAACAACTTCTTTTGTGATTGGATTGACTTTTTTGATAGACGCATCTGCAGCATCAAAAAGCCAAAGCTTATTATCATTACTTGGACAGACCAAAGTCGGCTGAATAGCCCACGAGGGTTCTAACAGGTATTCTTTTCCATTCTCAAAATAACGGCCGTAGATCCAGTATTTTTGGTTTACATGACTATATAAAAAAATGGAAGGATGATACCAGGGCTCTAGCAATGTCGTGTTCTTACCTTTTAAAGTGGCCATTAACTTCCCTTGTGCGTCAAATTTTTTGATCACATTGTTCTTTGACACGATAAAGAAATTGCCCAGCCGATCAACCGTTGCACAGATAACTTCAGCACTCTTAATTTCTTTAATTTTTTTACCGATCTGCTGGCCGTTTACGAAGCAACAGGAAAACAACGTGAAAAAGAAAAAGCAAATTATTTTACTAATTGACATGGCGATAGGTCTTCAAAGCAACTGCCTGTCCGTCAAACTCTGCATAAGTGTTGAAATGAACCCACTCTCCTAAATTGATGTAGCGACTATTTACGCCCACTTCCAGGTCAAGTGGTAAGTGACGATGCCCAAAAACATAGAAATCGTGGTGCGTCTCTTTTTCAATTGTCTTGCAATAGGAGAGCAGGAATTCATTTTCTTCCCCATTGAATTTTTCTTCTCTTTTGGTATTCGCCAATCTGCTTTGCTTGCTCCAAAGTTGGGCAATGCCCATACCTAGGTTGGGATGGATGCGTGCAAACAGCCATTGACAAACCTTGCTGTTAAAAAACATTTTTTGAATTTTATACATAGAATCACCGGGGCCAAGCCCATCGCCATGGCCAATCAAAAGCACTTTGCCGTTGATATGCAGCGTTTGTGGTTCGCGGTAAATCACAATGCCAAGTTCTTTGGTAAAGTAGTCGAACATCCACATGTCGTGATTGCCGGTAAAGAAGTAAATAGGAATGCCTGCGTCTCTTAACTCGGCTAACTTTCCCTGAAAGCGAATAAACCCTTTTGGAATAGCATGTTTGTATTCAAACCAGAAGTCGAAAATATCACCTAGTAAATAGATACTATGTGCATCTTGTTTTGCCTGATCCAGCCAGGCAATGATTCTTTTTTCACGCTCCAAACTGGACACATAGTTCGGAACTCCCAGATGAAAATCGGAGGCAAAGTATATTTTTTTATCGGATGGAAGGAGAATCTCCATTGGCTATGTCTTTGCAAAAATAGAAAAAGCCATTCAGAATAGCTGAATGGCTTTTCAAGTGTTTTCAATAGATACTATTCCTTTACTGAATCTGCTACTGGTTCTATTGGAGCGGTAGTTTCTGCTACCGCTTCGACTTTTTCTTTGTCTGTGCCATTGGTAAACTTCTCATAGGTGGTTTGACCGGCAAACGGACGTTTTCCTATTAATCGTTCCAAGTCAGACTGGAACAAGATTTCTTTCTCCAATAGTTCTTTCGCGATAATATCCAGATGTTCTCTGTGGTGAATCAACAAATCTTTAGTGCGTTGATACGCCTTGTCAATAATCTTTTTTACTTCTTCATCGATGCGTTGTGCGGTGGCATCTGAATAAGGTTTATTAAAGGTGTAGTCAGATTGTTTAGAATCAAAGAACGACATGTTTCCAATCTCTTTATTCATACCATAAACGGTTACCATGCTATACGCCATTTTGGTGATGCGCTCCAAATCGCTCAATGCACCCGTTGAAATCTTTTCAAAAATAATCTCTTCGGCCGCACGACCGCCAAACGTCATACTCATCTCATCGAGCAATTGTTCAGTTTGATAGAGGAACTGTTCTTTTGGCAAATATTGTGCGTACCCCAACGCGGCAACTCCGCGAGGTACGATACTCACTTTCACGAGTGGATCGGCATGCTCCAGAAACCATCCTGCTACGGCATGACCCGCTTCGTGGTAGGCCACAATTTTTTTCTCTTCCGGTGAAATGATTTTGGTTTTCTTTTCCAATCCTCCGATCACGCGGTCAATGGCGTCATGGAAATCCTGCATCTCCACTTCTGTTTTGTCTTTACGTGCCGCAATGAGCGCAGCTTCGTTACACACATTGGCAATTTCTGCACCGGCAAACCCAGGTGTCTGTGCAGCTAATTTTTTTACATCTACATCTTTCGAAAGCTTAATAGGCTTCAAGTGCACTTTAAAAATATGCTCCCGACCCGCGATGTCTGGTTTGTCGATACTGATTTGTCTATCAAAACGACCTGGGCGCATCAATGCAGAGTCTAATACATCTGGTCTATTAGTAGCGGCAAGAATGATTACCCCACTATCGGTTGCAAAACCATCCATTTCAACGAGCAACGAGTTCAATGTATTTTCCCGTTCGTCATTCGACCCTGGCATTTGCCCTCTGCCACGTGACCGACCAATTGCGTCAATCTCGTCAATGAAAATAATACAAGGAGCTTTTTCTTTTGCCTGCTTGAACAGATCGCGAACACGCGCAGCGCCAACACCCACAAACATTTCTACGAAGTCTGAACCTGATAAGGAAAAGAAAGGCACACCTGCTTCACCGGCTACGGCTTTCGCCAAAAGGGTTTTCCCTGTTCCCGGAGGGCCAATTAAAAGCGCACCTTTTGGAATCTTGCCACCTAGTTTTGTAAACTTTTGCGGTGTTTTTAAGAAGTCAACAATCTCTTTTACTTCTTCCTTTGCTTCCTCCAACCCCGCTACATCCGCAAACGTTATTTTCACTTTGCTTTCGGCATCAAAAAGAGCCGCTTTTGATTTTCCGATGTTGAAGATCTGGCCGCCAGGACCTGCTCCGCCAGTCATTCTCCGCATTAACATCCAAAAGCCGAAAACCAGCAAGAACAAAAATCCGATATTGAAAATCGTATTGGTGTAGTCTACCCTATCTTCCTTTTTAAGATCTACCTTGTCATTGGCACTGAAACCTTTGGTAAGCTCCTCATAGCGATCTTCAAATTTTTCGACCGATCCGATTTTTAATTTATAATGGGGGCCATTGGCATTTAAGCCTAAAGGGCTAATTGTTTTTTCAATTTCCTGCTTGTACTTGGCATTTTGAAGGGCTTCCGCCTTCAGGGTAATCTCAACCATTTCTTCATTCTTAATGAGAACCAGTTTTTTGATATCACGGGAACGCACCATTTCCTCAAATCGACTATCCAGTATCTCGGTCAATTCGCCACTGTTCATGACGCGGCTAATGCCGAAAATCGCTACGATCAATGCCAAAATAAGCCAGGTCTGATAGTTCGTTTTAGGGAGTTTTGGGGGATTTATCTTTTTATCTCTCTCTTTGTCTGCCATTGTTTATAAAATCTAAAGTTCAAATTACTAACGTCTGCTGCTGATTTAAGTTCTTAGTCCTCAATTTCTGTTATCTGGGCATCGCCCCATAAACGCTCGATGGCATAAAATCCTCTTTTGTCTTTGCGGAAGATGTGGACGACAACAGTGATATAGTCGAGAATCACCCACTCTTTATTGCTTCTTCCTTCGATTTGCCACGGGTTTTCTTTTATTTTCTTGTAGACTTCGTCATCTACCGAGCCGGCAATGGCATCTAACTGCTTATCTGAGCTCCCTGAGCAAATGACAAAAAAATCTGCGACTGCATTCTTGATTTCCCTCAAATCCATCACAACAATTTCAGAAGCTTTTTTTTCCTGCATCCCATGTACGATGGCTTTGCATAGTTTTTCTGAGTCTGCTTTCTTCTTTTTTTTGGTCATTCAATTATCTTAGGGTCTTTGGGAAAAAGTAAAGCAACAAATCTAACCAAATTCCATTGTATAAAATCCTTGCCAATACGCTGTTCTTCGGAAAAAACGTGGTTTTCGTGCCAGAATGTCACTCGACCAACACGCTTTTGTTAGAACTCTCACAAATGACGAATCCGCCAGAAGGCACGATTGTAATTACCAACTCTCAAACCCGAGGTCGTGGTCAAAGAGGCAATGGATGGGAGGCTGAACCGGGCAAGAATTTGACGTTTTCTTTGCTGCTCAAGCCGCATTTTATGTCGGCCCAACAGCAATTTGATCTAACCATAGCCATATCGCTGGGTGTTTTTGATTTTCTTTCGGCACGAATCCCCGAACGAGTAAAAATCAAGTGGCCCAACGACCTTCTTATTGGTGAGAAAAAAATTACCGGAATTTTGATTGAGAACGGACTGGCTGGCGAACAAATCCAGCAAAGTATAGTCGGGATCGGATTAAATGTTAACCAGTTTTCATTTTCAAAAGATACGGCAACGTCCTTGAAATTAGAAACCGGGCTTGATTTTGATAATAATGATGAACTCAATTCACTAGTTGAAAAACTGGAAGGAAGGTATTTGCAACTTCGTGCGGGAAAGCGTTTGGAACTACTGTCTACTTACTTAAAGAATCTGTATCGAGTAGGTGAGGAGCACTCTTTTCTTGTGAACGGCCAACAAATACAAGGCCGCATTGAAGGCATTGATGAAAGTGGAAGACTAAAAATCCATACAAATGGCATTGATCGATTTTTTGGTTTAAAAGAGATATCGTTTATCCATGAATAGGTTGAAGGCCTGGATTCGAGGTTTTTTTGGGTTCTCAAGATCGGAGACGAACGCACTTCTCATTTTGTTACCCTTGATGGTTTTATTGATTTTTTCAGAGCCTGCGTATCGCTACTGGTTTACGAATCAAGAGGTGAGTTTTTTCAAGGACTCACTGCGGCTTGATAGCTTGGTTGCCAAATGGCAATGGGAAAAATTGGACAGTATTTCCGAATCAATTGATCGGCCGCTTTTTAGGTTTAACCCGAATACTGCTTCGAGGGATAGCTTGCTACAATTAGGTTTCTCCCCATCGCTTGCCCGCAGAATAGTCAACTATCGCACAAAGGGTGGAGTATTTAAAATCAAAAGCGATTTATTAAAAATGTATGGTGCCGATACGCTGCTCCACCGGAAGCTTTACTTGTTTATCGATTTGCCCCTTGTCGTTGAAAAGAAAACAAGGGAATTCCCCAAGGATTCTTTTCCAAAACGCCCAGCTTTTACGATAACAAAACTGGATTTAAATGTGGCCGACACTACTCAATTAATTACCGTTTACGGTATAGGTTCAAAGTTCTCGAAGCGCATCGTAGAATACCGAGAGCGTTTGGGTGGATTTGTTTCGATGGATCAACTGTACGAGGTTTACCGACTCGACACCACAGCGGTTGGTCGCCTCAAGAAAAAATTCTTTGTGTTGCCAGATTACCGCCCCCGACAAATACTACTTAACAGCGTTACAGAAAAGGAACTAGCTGCTCATCCTTACATTTCTTACAAGCTGGCGGCTGCGGTTGTCGCCTATCGGTTTCAACATGGAAACTTCACATCGATTGAAGATCTTGTTAACTTGAAGTTACTGACCGAGAGAGATTTCCAAAGGATTAAACCTTATATTACCATAAACCCGTAACGTGGCTTCGGACAAAACAAAAAAAATACTGACTAACTACTTGCGGAAGCTCACCAATCTTTCTGCCAGGAATAAGTCAATTTTTTTACCACGCCTGAATGCAGATCGTTTTCTGGATATCCAAACACTTAGTCAGCTCAATGGTGAAAGAGCATTTTCGATTATTGAGTCATTGATTAGCGGGAAATCAAAATTGATCTGCCCTGTGTTGGACCCACGCATCGAGGAAGCCAACCTGGGAAGTGCCAGGCTTAAAAAAATTCAACGCGCTGACCATTTTATTTTCGAAGAGTCGGGCTCGAGAGAACTCCATGTAGGTTGGCCATTTGTGCGTGGAAAATTTTCAGATGGTACGTTCGTCCATTGCCCACTTCTCTACTTCCCGGTTGAGCTTAAGATAAAAGATGGTAATTGGTCAATCGCACTGCGGTCTCAAGCTGAAGTGACATTTAACAAGTCGTTTTTGCTGGCCTATGCTTTCTACAACAAAACAAAAATACCCGAACAGTTGCTTGAAGAAACATTTGAAGGTAGTGATGTAGATAGCACCGTTTTCCGAACTCAACTTTACCAGCTCTTGCAGAAAGCAAACATGGCCATTCATTTCAATCCTGATAACTATCGAGATGAATTGACTTTGTTTACTACTTACAAAAAAGATGAATTTGAAGAGCAGCATCAAACCGGTGAACTAAAGTTATTTCCAGAAGCGGTTTTAGGATTGTTTCCACAGGCTGGTTCTTTTTTGGAAGTGAAACATTTGTTGACTTAGAAGATTTTTTTCACGCGCGGTCGCCCCAGAAAAACGATACTTCCTTAGGCGATGCTTTTCATTTAGTGAAAGAAGAAAAAGTCTATTCCATCCTTCCCATGGACTCGTGGCAGGAACACGCATTGAAAACTTCCAAGCTGGGTCATTCGCTGGTGGTGCAAGGTCCGCCAGGCACTGGCAAATCGCAACTGATTTGCAATCTGGTTTCGGATACCATTGCTCAGGGCAAAAAAGTGCTAGTGGTTTGTCAAAAGCGCGCAGCACTGGATGTGGTTTATGCACGCCTGGCGGAAAAAAGACTGACGGATTTCGTTGCGCTTGTTCATGATTTTAAAAACGATCGCAAGGAGATATTTGAAAAGTTGGCGCACCAGATCGAAAAGGTAAATGAATACAAATCCAAAAATATTAGTTTGGATGCCATCCAATTGGATCGCCAATTTTTTCAGTTGGGTAAACGGATCGATCAGATCACAGAAGAGTTGGAGTCGTTTCGCACTGCACTCTTGAGCGAATCAGATTGCGGAATGAGCGTAAAACAACTTTATCTTACCTGCGACCCACTTCACCCGTCTATTTCATTGAAACAAGAATGCAATCAGTATAAAGTCTTTGAGATCAAAGATTTTGTTCGACAGATTGGTGTGTATTGTTTTTATGCAAAAAAGATAGAGCAAAAAGACTATCAGTGGCGAGAGCGAAATTCTTTTTCGCAGCTTCAGGCTAGTGATCGTCAGGTGATGGCTGATTATCTGGAAGAAATACCAGTTTATTTTAGTAAAGTTAAAAGTGATTTTTTAAAGCACTTCAATACACAATTTGATTGGGAGCAATGCGAAGCGCTCATCGACAAACGATTGGATGCCATTACGATCAAAGTATTGATTGCGAAGGAAGAACGCTATCGCTATTTTCAAAAGATGGTGCCTGAGTCGGAGGATGAGACTAGCTCATTGTGGCTGGCCAATATTGAACGCGTTATTATGGCGTGTTATGAAGGCGTAGGAATTGAGAAATCGGTGCCGGCTATTCAGTTAGGCCAGTTGCAAGTTGCGCTGCACCGCAGCATGAAAGTGCGCAGAAGTTTGATTGGACTCATTCGTTGGGAGTTATTCTCAAAGGATAAATATTTAGTTAAGCGGGCATTGGTAGGCAATCAGCTCGACAGCACCAAGGAAGGATTTAGGCTGCTGGAGCAAAAGCTTGACCACCGACTAAATCTGGAACACAACCTTTCTAAGCTCAAAGTAAAAAATTGGCTTATTGAATTTCCCGAGGGAACATCAAAGGTGGAGATGGCGACTTGGTTTGCCGATCAACAAAGTGCGATCAAAGCAAAAACAATTTTCAAATCTATTCGAGGGATGAGCAATTTGATTTCGCCTATAGGAACAGAAAAAAAAGAATTCATTGGAGCTTTAGAGACACTTTTTCAGGTAATCGCTCAGCTACCCGGTAAAAAAGATGAGTGGTTGCGCTATTTCTTGTCGTCACAGATTAGTGCCCTTACACAAACTGGTACCCACCATGATAAGCTTCGCAGAGTGCTGCTGGAGGATTTTGATCAACTTGTTGAGTTTGACAGATTAAAGGAATCGTTGACGGAGGAGGACCGGGCTATACTCAATAAACTATTTGAGAAATGCCAGGCGTGGGACGAGGCAGCGATGATCGAACTCTTTACAAACAGTATTTACTTAGCTTGGATTGATAATCTTGAAGCAAAATATCCATTGTTGAGAATGGCTTCATCGGGGAAAATCGGACTGCTCGAAGAAGAACTGAAAGAGCTGCTTCGTTCGCGTGAGCGAGTGACGGATGAGTTGGCATTTAATCGGTTAAATAATCGCGTGACCTATCGCGACTTACTTCATCAGGTTACAAAAAAGAAAAAGATTTGGCCGTTGCGGAAAGTGTTGACTGATTTTGAAGACGATGTTTTCCGATTGCTACCTTGTTGGCTGGCTTCGCCCGAATCAGTGTCGGCAATTTTTCCAATGAAAGAAATGTTTGACCTGGTCATTTTCGATGAAGCGTCACAATGCTTTGCAGAACGTGGTATACCCGCACTCTTTCGAGGCAAGCAAGCCGTGGTGGCGGGCGATTCACAACAATTGAAACCGGGCGACTTTTTCCAGTCGCGCTGGGAGGAAGACGAAGAACAGGCGGAGCCGGATACGGAAGTAGATTCACTGCTAGAGTTATGCGATCGCTACTTGCCCAATGTACAATTGCAAGGGCATTACCGCAGCAAATCACTTGCATTAATCGAGTTTTCGAACAAACATTTTTATGGAGGCAAGCTGCAAATGTTGCCTGAGTTAGCGATTGCCAACAGCGGGGCGGCAGCGATTGAGTATTTAAAGGTAGATGGAGTTTGGGAAAATTTTTGCAATGAGATAGAGGCTATAAAAGTCGTTGATCTGATCGTTGATTTAACAACAACAGATCCGCGAAAGAACATTGGAGTGATTACATTCAACGCACCACAGCAATCATTTATTCTGGATTTGTTGGAGGCAAATTTTGCACGGCTGGGGAAAGAAATGCCTCTGACTCTTTTTGTGAAGAATATCGAGAACGTACAGGGAGATGAGAGAGACATTATTATTTTTTCAGTCGGCTATGCACCTAACAAAAAGGGAGTAGCCTCGACTCAGTTTGGTAGTTTAAACCAACAAGGAGGTGAAAACAGATTGAACGTTGCTGTCAGCCGTGCCCGCGAGAAAGTGATCGTGGTAACCAGTCTATGGCCCGAGCAGCTGATGGTGGCAGATACAAAAAATGAAGGACCTAAACTCTTAAAGGCATACTTACAGTTTTCACGAGAGGTTTCGCAGGGGGAGTTTGAGCCAAACGTGGTAGCTGAAGAGAATGGTCGCTTACACTTGAAACATAAAATCAGAGATTGGTTTGCGGGCAGGGAATATGCCGTTGATTGCGATCAACTGCCTTACTGCGATTTGACGATGAAAAAAAATAATCGATTGATCGGGGCGTTGCTAACGGACGACAACAACTATGTAGAAAGTCTGTCGGCTAAATCCATTCATGCACTGGTTCCAGGCGTACTCGAGTCGAAGCGCTGGCCGTTTTTGCAGCTCTATAGCCGCAACTATTGGCAAGACAAAGACCGATTTTTTAATGAGATTGGAAAATTTGCGCTTAATAATTTGAAAGAATAGACCAATTGTAAAGATGGGTTTGTTTTTCTGTCACATCATTCTGATATTAGGATTGTTGGTCGGAGAACAACAATAAAAAAATCTACCACTCCGAAATATTTAAAAAGGAGAATAACGACACTATTTTTTTATAAATTTGATGTATGAATAACACAAATTTAGCGATACGACATAAATTGTATGATTTCATCCGCGTGGCCGATGACAAAAAATTAAATGCCATTTATAATCTGCTCGAAAATGAGATCGAGCAAACAGCGGAATGGTGGAAAGACAAAGGATTTGTGGATGAACTTGACCACCGCTACAAGGCTCTTGAGAACGGGACAGATAAGGGATTTACATCTGAAGAGTTGAAGAGCTCTGTCAGCAAACTCCGGAAAAAAAGATATGGCTAGCCCATCCGTCTACATTGCCATTTTTTCAAGCAGAGCGCAAAAAGAAGTCGCAGAATCATGGAATTGGTATGAAGATAGACAACAAGGATTGGGTGACCGTTTTTTAAAGGAGCTAACAGACCGCATTCATGGTATAGAACAATCGCCAAAGAGGTACCCTACCCGCTTTAAATCCTATAAAGAAACGCCTATACCCATTTTTCCTTTTCTGATCATTTACAGGGTAAGTGAGAAAAAGAAACTAATTCGTATCGTATCTGTTTTTCATACTTCCTTAAATCCAAAAAAGAAGTATTTACAAAAGAAGTACCAAGATATCAAATGAAATTTACGATACTATGTAGGCAAAACTCAGAGTCTCGGGGCTGGCTTAACAATTTGAAAAGAATAAACCAATTGTAAAGGTGCATTTGGTTTTATTTCGCATCATTCTGATATTGGGTTGTTTAATGAGATCGCAAAATTTGCACTTAACCATTTGAAGCAATAAATCAATTGTAAAAATGTATTTGGTTTTCTTTCACATGATTCTGATATTGTTGGCCAGAGACCAAACAGAATAAGGGGGATTTTACGATGAATAACTATTTTCAAATAAGAAGAAGCTCAGATCCCAAAGTTATAGGGATGAAAGATGGAAGCTCACAAGCAAAGATCGATAGGGCAGGATTTCAGTCGAAAGAGAAATATGACGAATTCTATAATTATTTTTTTAATAGGAAAATAAATCCTTTTTGGGAAATCTTTGGAAGGATACCAGCATTTGAAGTAGATCTAGAGTGTGTTAGACTAAACAAGAGGGCCAAGTTGACGGATTTTTTATCTTACTATCCTGAAATTTTTGGCGGGAATTACCTTATAAATATTAGAATAATTGAAATTCTAAATTTCTTTAATTTGCCAAATATTAAATTATTTGATGTAAAGTTATTTGACGATGATAGGATTAGAACTGACTACAAGCTTCTATTCGTTGAGGTACTGGATTATGACGTTATTGATTTTAAAAAAACTATTTTCTTCAAAGGTAGTAGTATTGCTGGAAAAAGTTTTTTTGAGATAAATGATAAAAATGAATTTGAGAAGCTGAAAGATGTTTCTTCTTTTCAGGTTGAGAAGTTAGTTTTGACTAATAAATTCATAACTGGCCTAGATTTTTTTTTAACGAAGATTACTGACCCTCAAATCTTTGTTTCTGAAAGACTAAAAAAGGCCTTCGAGGATGCGAATGTGACAGGAGTGAAAATAGTTAAAGAGATTGAGTCTGAAATCATTTTGCCATAATTCCGCGTATAATGGACTGCAAAAATAAATAGCTAACCCTTAGATTTCTATTGTTGGTCTCTGACCAACAATCTTTCGAATCCCATGCTTTGCCAACTAATTAGCTAGGTATCGATTTCAGGAGCTGGTCGAGTTCTTTGTCGGATAGATTTTCCTTTTCGGACTTGTCGTAAATGGAGAGTAGGTAGACGGTGGCATCTGTCACCACAAAGTTTGTAATGATCCTTGCCCCACCCGATTTGCCTTTTCCTTTGGAAGCGATGGAGATACGGATTTTGAAACAGCCTTTGCCAATGGCCGTTCCCTGTTCCGGGTTTTCCTTGAGTTCCAGCACTAGTTCCACTCATTGAGAAAATCTTCAGCTCTGCGGGCTTCCTTTTTGCCGGCCCTGATCAATTTCATTTCTTCTACCGCCTCCCTTATCTCTTCCATCAGCAACGCCTTGGCATCGGTGAGAGGCTTAGCCTTCACATAAGAAATGCTCCTCAGCACTTCCATGAGAGAAGGTGCCTTGCTGTCGGGTATGTCCAATAAAATTTTCATTGTGTCTTTTTTAGCGGTTGCAATCTAACTCTCTATTTGGCATTCTCCATCAGGCTATTCTCTTCACTTAAAAGTTTCTTTTAATCAGAACAAGCACAAAAGTACCAATTGTTTGGATAAGACTCTTCCAGTTCTAGCTGGTGTGCGCTTGCAGTGCGTTCACGCTCCAAACAAAAAACTGGAAAATTCGAATACTCCTCGCCTTTGTTGTTCTATTACTAACAAAAAATAGCCCGTTAATAGTTTAGAAACCACCAGTGGGCCATTCACTGAAAATGTAGGCTATTGGTCAGCCCCTTTCTTTTCTGTAATTTTTTGAACCGCTGCCTCTTTACTCAGCTTGCCAGATGAATAGTCTTTCAGAATACTATTTTTAACGGTCAGCTCGAGTGAAGAGGGAATTCCGCAGCCGACACACCTTGTCATCTTGATATTGAAGATAAGGTTCTCGTCATCTTTTAAGCTTTTTAGTGTTCGCCCGTATTCCAACATGTCCTCTTTGATACTCTTGGCAAAAAGTGGGTACAGTTCTTTTACCTTTTCATCTCTTGTTTTTTGATCTATTTCATTCAGACTGATGGTAGGCATTGCCCAAAAATCATCATCTTGTTGATTGCTGGAGTACACTTGCATGTAATAGATAACACCAAAATCCTTTAGCCTCTCGTAGTACGTGTTGCCCTGTGTGAAATAGGTTTTAGAAAGGTCACTCCGGTAAAGCCGATTGAAGATGCTTGCCAGTAATTCAAGATCGGGCTGCAGCTCATTGTCCAACTCGCTGTTAACCACTTTTATTTTTGTCATCAACTGATCGCGCGTCATTTTGTTTTGCTTGTACTGTGTCAGGTCGCTTTTGTTAGCTTCTAGCGACAGATAGGTGTTACCTTGTTGATTGTCGAATTGGCCAAACCAGAAACGTTCATTTTCCCCGCGGTTGGTAACCACTACTCTTTCTGTTGGAGTAAGCTGACCAATTAAGTCACTGTAGTCTGCCATAAATTCTTTGATGGCGTTGATCACCTTTTTATTTGATTCTTCGCGCAAGCTATCTCGGTCTAGTCTTGAATTTGTTCTTTTCAATCCGGCTGCACGTGGTGCTTTTGGGGCACGGGCAACCGAACCTGCAATTGTAGTAGCTCTATTTTTTTGTTGGCGAGCCACTTCTCTATCTCTTTCCGCTTGTTCTTTGTGGTTCTCAGCTTGTTGCCGATCGATTATAGTTACTCCATCTTCGGGTCCATCGCTGAACGAATAAGAGAAACTACCCTCACCATTAGACCATGACATGGCCGGCATATCAAAACCTTGCATCCAAACACCGGTTTGCAAATTGGGAATGGTGAATGTGACGCCATAACCTGCTCGGTAATTTCCCCTTACTTCAATCGGGAAAAAGGAACGCTTGTCGAACTGTTGTTTCAGCAGCGTACTCAAAATGTTTTCTGCTACTTCAATATCGCGCTCCATGCGCTGCTCGTCTAATTTTTGGGCAAATCCTCCAAAAGAAATCAGCATCATTACCGCCATCATCATCACTTTTCTTTCTACTCGTTTCATATACTTTTATTTTAATTGTTCATTTATTTTTTTGACCATTGACCATTGACCTAATAACTATTCTTCGACTTCCCTACCGGAGTTGAAATTATACTAGCCAATATCTGCTCTGTTTCTTGTTTAAATTGATCGGTGTTCTTTTCAATGCTGTTCACCCTCGTTTGCAGAATCATCAAATCTTGTCTGCGTTGCTCTTTCAGGTATTCTGAGAAATCTACTAAAAGACCTTCCGTATATTTTTTTTGATCGGCTGTGGAGAGTTGGAAATAGTCTTTCATCAATTTGAGATTTTCATTTTGTAAGCTGGCTACAAAACCACGCACCTGTGCTTGCGAGGCATCGGCAGCTCCTTTCATCAGTGCATCAATCTTTTTTGAATTCTGATCTAAATTCTGGCGTATTGATTGGCTTAACCTTTTTTGATCTTCTGTCCAGTTAGCAGTGATTACTTCATTGTTACTGACCAACGAGTTTTGAATCATTTCTTTTACCTTCTCTTCGGTAAGTGAAGGCTGCACGATTTCCTTTATTGGTTCTTTCTTACCACTGAAGTTGATCGCCAGCTCGCCATTAGAATAGCTAATTTCAGTTCCCAAAAATTTACCAGCCACCATCAGGAAAAGGAGGGATGCTGCAATACTCATCACTGTTTTGAAGTAGTTCGACTGCCAGAGCGGTTTTACATTGGCATCATCCATGAATAGGGGTGGAGCAATCACTTCCTGATCTTGAATATGGGAAATCACTGTTCGCAATTCTCCCAAGCCTTGTAGTTTTTTTAGTTCTTCGGGATGTTGTTGCAAATAGAGTTGCACTTTTTCAGCTTCTGTGGCAGTTAACTCACCGTATAGGTAAGCCATCAACATGCCTTCGTCTGTTTTATAGTTCATAGCCAATGGTTTCTTTTGTAATGTTTCTTTTCTCTAAAATCTTTTTCAATCCGTCCAGGCCGTAATACATTCTGGATTTTACGGTGTTCTCTGAGACGTTCAGTGTTTCAGCAATTTCGCGGAACTTCAAGCCTTCATATTCTTTCATAATCACTACTTCCCGTTGCTCTACACTCAATTCCATCAAACATTGCTGCAGCAGGTCTGATAGTTCTCCATGCCGAAGTTGCCGTTCTGGATTTTCTCTTCTGTGGTGACTTTCTTCCCATCGATAACTTTCTTCGCCCTCACCCGGCTTTAAGTCATCCAGTGACAACGCCCGGTTTGTTTTGCGTTTGCGAGCTTCCTCTCTGCAGTAGTTGACCGCTATTGTATAAATCCAAGATTTAAAACGCCCGATCTCCTGTAACCCTCCAAGATTTTTGTGCATGCTGATAAATGTCTTCTGCGACACTTCCATCGCCAGGTCGTGGTCGAAGAAAAACTTATAGCTGAAATTGTAAATCCGTTTATACCACAATTGCACCAGCTTGCCTTGGGCACTCTTATCTCCTTCGCGGGCCCTGGCGATGAGGGAATCGGAATGCATCATAGCTATGTCGAGTAGAGTTTCGGCCACAAATCCCAGGTTTTAGGTTATTTCCAACTGGTTGTTACTATAAAGATGGGGGATCGAAAGGAATAGTTTCAACTCCGAGAAAAAAATGTTCACCTTTTCCAAACACACTCCGAATCAAACGAAGAGTAAATGAACGTTCGATCAATCAAAAAATCAGACACCATTCAAAGTGAAAGAAGTCCTGCCCATCTCGTACAGGTATTACTCAATTGATTCTTTGTTTCTGTGGGCGGCTGGCGGGCTCATTCGCTTTACTCCTCGTGCCCTGCTCGTGCCTTTCCACCTCGGGGTGCCGCTTCTATCCCTGCCGCAATATGGGTTTCTATTCGAAGCTTGTCTTTTTTTTTCGCAGTGGCGGCTGTTTAGTCGACTCCGACCAACATGTATAGAATTGTTCCGACTTAATTATCTAACATTGTACTGAGCCTATTTTTTCTCCTTCATGTGAGTGTAACTGTTATCCTGATCTGCATTACTGTAGCCGTAAGTTTTTATTCGTTCAACAAGCCCGAAATGCTGGCGCGACTCATGATGAACCCGCACTTAATCAATACCCGCGGCCAGTACTATCGGTTTATCAGCTCCGGATTCATTCATAAAGACCACACTCACCTGTTGTGGAACGTGTTCTCCTTCTACTTTTTTGGTACCGCGATAGAGTCTGTGTTAGGGGCTTTGTTTGGCGAAGCGGGCATGTATTACTTCATTGCCTTATACCTCACGGCTATTGTTGTCTCTGATATCCCCACTTACCTCAAACAAAAAAACAACATACATTACAATTCGTTGGGTGCTTCGGGAGGAGTGGGGTCAGTCATTTTTGTGTTTATCATTTTTCAACCGTTGCAGTCAATTTGCTTATACTTTGCACTGTGCATGCCCGGGTTTGTGTTTGGTGTGGGATACTTGATCTACACGTATTACCAGGGAAGAAAAGCAAACGACAACATCAACCACGATGCACATTTGTATGGAGCTGTGTATGGATTTCTTTTTTGTGTGGCAGTATATCCTGCATCACTACTAAATTTTTACGAACAAATAAAATACTGGGTGTTGTCGCTTTTTTAGTAGCACTTCAATGACTTTTTTTGATCGAAGAATCCTCGTAAAAATAATCATCAAAATTCTTGTCGCTCAGGTGCGAGGTATCTTTTAGAATGGCAATCACCATCCAGATAGTAAGAGCTGATACGACCAGAAACAGAAAGACCACAACGGCAAACGCGATGGGTAAGGCGGCCATCACTGTATACACCAACAAAAGGCCGGTGGTGATACTAATCAAGAACTCTGTTTTCTTTCGCACGCTTTAGAAACAGAAATCAGGAAAAAATGTTCTTCGGGTTTTTCTATTACGACCCATGTTACCGTTACGGATTAACCGGCCGCAATTTGCTGCTTGGTTTCCTCACCCGTGGTTCGTGTCCTCACGAAACACAACTGCATTTAGTTTGCTTGATTCGTGAAGACACGAACCAAGGCTAAGGGTTTTTCCTTCAGGCCAACGGAAAAAAAATTCTCCTCCTAGCCCCCCCACTTAGTCACCTACCATTTTGGAAGGTAACAAAATCGATACTTACCTGTAGGCAACTTTCATCTCACTCGATGGTGAAGAATACCAACGAAGGGGAGGAGATCAATGCACGTTAATGCAAAAATTTTAATTTCCCTTCTTTTGGTTCCTTAAATGCATCGCACATCTTCAAATATTGTTCCATTTCATCCATGCTTTCGTGATTTAGTGTGGAACTAAATTCGAGTGCTCTTACCATCATCCTGATATAGGGATCAGCAATCTGTTGACGTGTCAATTTTCTTAAAGCGCCCATGTAATCTTCACGGTACACGGTTGGAATAATAATTTTGGACAGGCCTTTGGAGGAAAGCTCTGCATTCATCATCACGCGCGCAATTCGGCCGTTTCCATCCATAAATGGGTGAACTTCGCTAACTAAAAACATCATGTAAACTGCTTTTGCAAAAGGATCTTTCAATAGGGTGTACCAGTCAAAGCCTTTTTTCAACGTACCATGTACCAAGCTCCAATCCACAAATTCTGTATTACCAGCTCGGTTATTTCTGTCTTTAAACTCACCAGGCTTTTTGGATGTACGTGAATGTAAAAGCACGCCATGGCGGTTTCGCATCAAGTCAAGAAACTCAGTGGCCGTGGCTGGACAAACAGACATTTCCTTTTTGCTAGATACAATGCGGTACGTTCCTAGTATATCATGTGAATCTTCGTCCCTCGCAGGTAACGGTGTTTCTGTCAGTATTATTTCTTTGGCCTCACTTACGGTAAACTCGGTTCCTTCAATGTAGTTTGAAAAGTAGCCTTCAAAGAATGCAAATGTTTTAAACTGGTTAAGCGAATTCGATACTTTATGTTCTGGAAATACTTTACCTGCCAGCTCTTCATACAGGCCTTCAAATAATTTTATCCTTGCAGGATCAAATGGCTCACCTAGTGATCGGGCTATCCCGGCGGGAGACGTTAAGTTCTTTGCTTTTCCTGTAGTCAAAAGGTCACTGATCAATTGGTTTAGTTTTTTGAATTCTTTTTGCATTTTCAGAGGTGTGGAAATTTCGTTCGCTTTGTCACGTAAAGTATTCAGGCCCTGTTCACCTCTTGCTCTTATAATAACTTCGAGTCTTTCTTCAATTTCAGAAATGGGTAAGTTTTTCGATTCCTGACCTTTCTTTCTTGTCTCCTGTAGGTTTTCCAGAAACGCCCTTGCTTCCTGTGACGCAAAGAGATTTTCAAAAAAAGGATTATCACCCTCTATTGGCGAGGGGCCTTTCAGTAGATGTACCGTTATACCTGGTAACGATACGTTTGAAGTATAAGAATAAGTAAGAAAGATATGCCCTTCAGATGTTGGTTTAAATTCAAGTGCGCTTCGATGGCTTAATTGTGCATCTGGAAACAAGCGTGCTAAAATGCGATACCAATTTCTCTTTATTATTGCAGTAGGTTCCTCCACCAGATTTGATGTGTAGACCCGAGGCGCCATTTTGCGAATCGATTTTTCTTTCAAGAGGGCAGTGATTCGCCTTGACTCATTCTTGTCTGAAGAGGCGAATATGATCTCCTGGATTTTTGAGGGGGTATTTTTTTCCATTAAGTCAGTTATTTTTACTCAATTTGGGTAATATTTTATATTAATTAGCACATTTGTGGTTAAAATTTCATATTAAATATCCATTTGGAATAGTTAAACCCAAACTATGCATTAGGAATGCATAGTTTGCCCAGGGGGTTGATGATCCGACTGAGGCGGATGTCAAGGTTAAACCTCGTGACGCTTTCGGTCAGAGTCAGACATTTATCGTCTGACCTGACAATGAAAATCACCAACTTGGTTTTCTTACTTGGGGCTAAATCGTTGATTTTCATTCGTCAATTATGCAATAGAATTTCTATTGCATAATCTGGGATTAGAATTGTAAGAATAATTCGCAGTTCGCGAATTGCGAATTACTTATTTCTTAACCGGCCATAGTTTGCTGCCTGGTTTCCAGGCGGGCGCAGCAGCGCCATTGGCCACTTTTTCTACAAAGCCATAAAAAAATTCGTTGAACTTGGCCGCGGCACTCCAGTCTATCTTTTGCATCAGATCATCTTTTGGGGTGTGATACCCTTCACGATACCACTGCCGGTAGATGCGCTCACTTTCACTGCCGGGCTGAAAACCAAATACAAAGTTGATGGCAGGAATACCTGCTTGCATAAAGTTCCAGTGATCAGAACGCATCAATAGCCCACGTTCTGGTTCCGGGTCGTTCTGCACTTTAATTTGTAATCCCGATGCTACCGCGGTTGCATCGTCACCGAGCGTAGTCTCATCGAGTGCATGCACGGTGAGTAACTCCAGCGGAAAAAGTGGACGCAGTTGATCCAGATTGATGTTTGCTGCGATGGTTTTTTTTGGCATCGGCAAGTGTTGCACCAGGTAGCGCGAGCCAAGTAGTCCCTTCTCTTCACCGGTAACGATAGCAAATATTAACGGCCTGTTAAATCCTTTTCCTTTTCGTCTTTCTGCCAATTGAATGAGCAGCGCTACATAGGCAGCGTCATCGAGCGTACCATTATAAAGACTGTCGCCTTGAACGGGTTCACCATACCCGTACCCATCCAGGTGTGCGGTGAGCACGATCGCTTGATTCGCCAGAGCAGGATCTGTGCCGGGCAGGCGCCCCAGGATGTTTGGCGAGTTTACCAGTTGGTGTTTTGTAGAAAAGCTTGCCTGCAGGCGATCGGGAACATCAAAAGAGGGAAGCGGTTTACCCGCACTGCCTAAGGCAATAAGCTCCTTCGCGTTTTGTCCGTTGCCTTCAATTAGGTTGCCTAAGGCATCTGCGTTGAGTCTTAAAATTAGCAGAGCGGGTTTAATATCAGCCGCACCGGCCAGCGTAAATCTTCTGCTATAGGCAAATGGCCATCGCGGAGGTTCAACAGTAAAACCCGGATCAGCGATGACGATCACACCCAATGCGCCAGCGTTAGTAAGTACACGCATCCGATCGGCATTCGTGGGCAGCCCTTCGCGATTGGCACCATGACAGATCACTAATTTATTCTTCACATTACGGGTACTGGTAGAATCGCAATAGCCGCAGTAGGTAATCGGTGCATCTACTGATGCGGAAATACCATTGGGCGAAGCATATACATCATGCAAGAATTGGAGCGGACGACCACCCACCGTAATCGTGGCCTGGTTGATGGCCGTTTCCTCCATAGGTACATCCTGAAACCAGGTGCCGTTATCGCCCAGCGGTTCGAGACCGGCAGCTTTGAAACGCTCTGCTACTAAGGCAGCTGCACGTACATAGCCGGGTGAACCCGTATCGCGACCCTCCATGGCATCACTTGAAATTTCGGTGGTGATCTGCCACCACGCGCGGGTATCATCATCCAATGCGGAGGAAGACTCACCCGATTTTTTACAGCCAGTAATGACCACGAGAATAACGAAGAACTAGGGTAGTGTGCGCATAGGATAAGGTTGAAATTAACGGTAAAGAAAATTAATACACGCTCAATCTTTCATCTTTGTCGTTGGTGAGGCAATCCTTTGGATACGTCCAGCCCGTAAAAGTGTTTGTACTCTTTCATAAAATTTGGTTTAATCAATCATAGATATGAGCTTCTTTGAAACCTTGATAATAGGCAGCGAGCCTGAATTTCTATTTGAAGCACCTTATATCAACGAAGTGCCCGTCTCTATCTAAGGATGTACCTGAAAGTACGGTTATTGTTATAGTGCACGTGCTCTTCGTGATTGTAGTTAACAATATTTCAACATTACTCACAAAAGAAAACAGAAGCAAAAAAGAAAACCTTACTATTGTAGTTACTAGGTGTCAAAATAACTTAGTGCAAGTCTAACGGTGATTGTTGGTCTCCGATCAACAATCACTCATTTAGTTTTCCTATAAGATCGCCCCAATTTCATCTCACCTTACAACATCCCTATCTTACTCCTCGTACATCTCTCAAATTTTGTTCAATTTTGAACTTTCTTCCGGTTAAGCCCAGATTTTGCAATTGGCTGCAAAATTTCGGTTAAAAATGAGAGGCAGCAGCACCAAAGTTAAAGCGGGAGCAAAAGTGAATTTTATTGCGTTGGGTTTTGATGCGAACCTTCAAAGAAATAGTTGTAACGCTTACAGATTAATAGGTATGCGTTTTTGGAGAAAGATTAATTTTTGATTGTGATGAATAGTTGGTTAAAGACCATGATTTATTTTGCCTTACCATCGACTCATTTCCAAGGCGAGAAAAGGTATTAAGAGAAGTAGCCGATCAAGCTAAACTTGAGATGAGCTAGATATGCCATTTGGGTTACATTTGGGGATTTATTTACATTTACAATTCAATTGCTTTAAATTATGAGGTACACGCCACCCGTTCAGGTATCAGTAGTATTTCTTTTGGCTATCTTGTGTGGGTCAATTAGCTCCTCGGGTCAAAATACGCTCAACAACTTAGGTTTAACCGCTGCGACACCCTCTACTGTGGCGTTTAGTATGCGTCAGCTAAGTTCTTCCTACGCAGGGCCGGCTTTTAGGCTACGTAGAAGCTCAGACAGTGAACTCCGAGATGTGTATTTTGATGGATCGGGTACAATATCTCTTTCGTCACAAGTAAGTTTTGCCGGAGGTGGGCCTGCAACTGCAACCACATTAGGTACATGGATCGGAGCAAATTCAGGTACGGTGGCGATATGGTACGATCAAAGTGGGTTTGACCGGGATGCTTCTCAACCTACGTCTAGCTCTCAACCACGTTTCATCAATGCTGGAGTTATTGAGCGGCAAAATGGAGTTCCCTCTTTATATTTCACTGGCTCTAGCTTTCTCACCCACAATTCTTTTCCAACAACTGGTTTTTCAGGGTTCTCGGCAAACGTGGTTGCAAAGTGGACTACAGTTGGAACTGGTATTGGCAACATTCAAACGCTTTTGGATAACAATCATACTGGCTCGCAGGGATTTGCCATCCAAGACAGACCAGACCTAACCGCCAGACCCATCACTTTCGGAATTGCAGCCACGCCATCTGGTGCCCTTGTTCAGGACAATACCTTTACGGGAAATGGTAGTAGTCGTATTCTTACATTCACAGCAAACAACACTACTGTTTCTGGATTTAGGGATGGAAACGCTCTAACAACTGCGTCAATATCCAGCACCAATTACATTAATCAACCCAGATTTGTGATTGGTGCTTGGTTCAACAATGGCTCGATCGCAAGATATACTACCGGCAATATTCCTGAAGTCATACTATTCCCATCTACGTTATCAAATGCAAATAGAATAACACTGGAATGTAATCAGAGCGCCTACTATGGTGTTTCACCCATGGGTGCGACCAATACAGAATTTTTTATTCAGGGTACACCCGCTAGTTCTGCTTGTAACACAACTGATGAACAAGTAGTCTGGAAAAATTCCGACTTGGTAAACACTCAGGCTACTGGAAACAATTTAGTAAAAGTACAATCAAATAGCGTATGGGACGGAGGGGCCGCTTCGTGGAACACGGTCTCCGATAACGGATACTTTCAGTTCACAGCAACCGAGACAAACACCTTACGCATGGCTGGGCTCAGCACCAATAATACCAATGCCGACTGGACTACCATCCAGTATGCCATCTATCTGCGGGGAGATGCCCGATGGGAAGTCCGACAGTCGGGCAGCGGCACCCTTTTCCAGACCGCCTATGCAGCCAACGATGTGTTCAAGATTGCCGTAGAGGCCAACGTGGTCAAGTACTACCAGAACAACGTACTAAGATACATCAGCGACACGGCACCAACGCTCCCACTTCTAGTGGACGTGTCGATCAATTCAATTAATGGAACAGTGACCGATGCCATTGTCTCCAACTACAACACGGGCACTTTCACCGCCACCGCCACCAACGCAGGTGCTACTCCTGCTTATCAATGGAAATTGAATGGCGTCAACGTTGGCACCAATAGCTCTTCGTACGCCAACTCCTCTCTCAACGACAACGATGTGGTCTCCTGTGTGCTTACGTATTTTGGAGTTTGTGGCACAGCGACCGCCACTTCCAACGCCATCACCAACAAAGCCGTGCCAGCTCCAACAAGTATCGACTTTTACATCACCGGAGCAGCGGCCGCATCGGCCTGTAACACGGTAGATGAAAACGTGGCCTGGAGGAACACAGATTTTCGCAATGTGCAGGGCACTGGCAACAACCTGGTGAAAATAAATGTAGATGTCTCCGATGTCGGATGGAACGGGGGTGCCGCTTCCTGGAACACAGTCTCCAATAACGGATACTTTCAGTTTACCGCCTCAGAGACTAATACCTTTCGGATGATTGGGTTGAGCTCAACCAACACGGACGCCAATTATACAACCATTCAATATGCCTTTTATCTGCTCAATAACGGAACGGTGAGAATTTATCAATCCGGAGTTGACATCGGGGCTTTTGGAACATATGCCACCAACGACATCTTTAAAATTGCTGTCGAGGCCAATGTGGTCAAATATTATCGCAATGCAGCGCTCCTCTACATCAGTGCCATTGCCCCATCATTGCCACTCCTCGTAGATGTTTCCATTAATTCAACGGGTGGAACCATCACCAACGCAATCGTCTCCAATTATAACACGGGCACATTTACCGCCACAGCCACCAATGCGGGCACACCCTCTTTCCAATGGTTTTTAAATGGAAGCCCATTGTCACCTGCACCATGCTGCCAGGCCTGAGTGGTTGTACGCTCGTGCCACCTTATACTTCCAACGCCATCACCAACAAAGCCGTGCCAGCTCCAACAAGTATCGACTTTTACCTCTCAGGCACCATTTCAACTACTGCCTGCACAGAGGCTATCGAACAAGTAGTATGGAAGATTGCAGATCTGGTAAACACTCAAGCTACCGGGAATAACCTGATAAAAATTAACGGAACCGGTTGGAATGGTGGTGCCGCTTCTTGGAATACCGTGGCGAACAATGGTTACCTAGAGTTCACTGCAAGTGAAACAAACAAAGACCGCATGATTGGGCTAAGCACAACCAATGCCAGCGAAAGCTCTACTACGATCCAATACGCGATTAACTTAGTGAATAACGGGACAGTAAGAGTCTACGAATCAGACTTGGATCGGGGCGCTTTTGGATCTTATGCGACAAACGATGTCTTTCGGGTAAGTGTGGAAGCCAATGTGGTAAAGTATTTTAGAAATGACGTTCTTTTCTACACGAGTACAGTTACACCTACGCTTCCACTTCTTGTCGATATTTCAATCAATCAAACCGGTGGAACGGTCACCAATGCTCGTGTTGTCAATAACTCAAATGCAGGTTCATTTGCCGTAACGGCCATCAATGCAGGGGTCAACCCCAATTTTAACTGGCAGGTAAATGGTTTCACCGTGCAAACGGGCACAAGCACAACGTATACCAATACGTCCCTAGTGTCCGGTGATGTAGTCACCGCTATTTTAACGCCAAATCTGGGTGGATGCTCGTTGACCAATTACACCTCCAATTCCATCACAATTAATGGCCCCGGGGCATTACCCACCACCTGGACAGGCGCCATCAATACTAATTGGTATGATGCAGCGAATTGGAGCAACGGTATACCCACTAAATTTAAATCTGCAATTATCAACTCGGGTACACCCAACAATGTTTCGTTGAATGCTTCTGCCAATGTCTATGACATCACCGTTCAACCAGGAGCCACTTTCACCATTGCTGGAACGAATCAACTTTACGTATTCAGGAATTTCACCAACAACGGTACTTTTGTCGCTAACTCCAGCCGTGTGCATTTTGTTGGTTGCTCCAATGCGAGTTTATTAAGTTCGGCAGGCACACAAACATTTTTTAACGCAACGGTTAACACAAGTTTTGGCCTGACGATTTCCTCTGGCACACATCAGGTATCCAATAACTTTACATTCACCAATGGAATTGTTACGCAAAATGCCACATTGTTATTTTTAGCCGGATCATCAACAACAGGAGCTAGTGCATTGAGTTATGTAAATGGCCCAGTACAAAAGGCCGGAACAACCGCTTTCACTTTCCCGACAGGGAGCGCCACACGTTTTGCGCGCATAGGAATTGGAGCACCGACTGCTTTAACCACGTTCACGGCTCGTTATTTCTCCGCGCCATTTGGCACGTACACCAATGCCGCAACGCCTGCACCCGTATTCAATAATGTGAGTGCCCGCGAATATTGGACACTCAACCAAACTGTGGGATCAGGTAATGCTACTGTAACTTTGTTTTGGGAAGATTCGCAATACAGCCAAATCAATGATTGCAGTACTGCAGACCTGCGCGTTGCCCAATACAATGGAACAGCTTGGCAAAATAATAACAATGTGGTGACCACC
>VYLZ01000046.1_pt1 | contig 37094 bp, 38 predicted proteins | sample 5115361 | NCBI WGS metagenome assembly VYLZ01 (sample SAMN12291805, study PRJNA351875) | freshwater metagenome | isolation source: freshwater lake | place: USA: Michigan, Sixteen Lake | collected 2013-08-07 | reverse complement strand
GAAACTGGATAAATCTGCGAAATGACTTTCAACAGACTTAATTTTTCTAAGGATATCATCGCAGTGCTATTTTTATAGAATTACCTAGCCTTATTTCGTAAAGTCCCTCTGCCTAATTTTTTCGTAAACAACAATTCCTGCGGCAACGGATACGTTTAGCGATTCAATGCTTCCCATCAAGGGAATTTTAGCGAGGTGATCAGCATCCTTTAACATCTGTGGTGAAATACCGTCTTCTTCAGACCCCAATATGATCGCTATCGGTGTATTCAAATCAATCTGGTAAATTGTACTAGTAGCCTTCTCCGTGCAAGCGACAATTTGAATACCATTGTCTTTCAATAATTGAAATGTCTTTTTCATGTCCTTCACTCTGCACACTGGCAGGTGATTGAGTGCTCCGGCCGATGTCTTCATCGCATCACCCGTAATAGGTGCATTCCCTTTGTCGGCAATGATCATCGCATCCACCTGTGCACATTCGGCCGTGCGCGCCAATGCACCAAAATTGCGAACGTCAGTAACTCTATCAACGATCAAAAAAAACGGCTCACGCCCTTCGCTGTAACATTTATCAATAATGTTTTCAAGCGGAACATATTGAACCGCAGACAACACACAAACAACTCCCTGATGATTTTTATTGGAAAGCCGGTCTAGTTTAACTTGCGGAATAAATGAATAGGGAGCTTTATGAATAGCTGCCGTATTTATCAGCTCCTTTATCAAATCGTTATTTAGCCCAGATTGAATATAAATCTTTTCAATCTCACGCCCGGCCTTGATGGCCTCAATCACGGCACGCGTACCAAAAATTGTTTCTGCTTTTTCCATGTAAATAAAACGAATATAGGAGTTAGAATTTAGGAGTCAGAATCTTAGACTACCGACTACATATTACCGAAAAACAGCAACAGATCACTACCACAACCTTGCCGGATATACACCACTCTCTACTAGTTGTTTAATTTTGCCTGACACTTCCTCTTTGTCTTCTTTGTAGGTCACTCCAAACCAGGTTTTTCCACCACCAAGGATATGGACCTTGCCCAAATTCTGCCTGATAATCTCGTTGGTTAAAAGTGCGATGTAAAATTCTGCTGAAGGGTTTTCTTTGTTTTTCTCTGCAAACTCGTGAAACATCTTTTCAGCGACAGCAAATACGCCTGGCTGAAAGCCCCAGCAATTCATAGAAACGGGAAACAACGGATCTAATTCACGATCACCGGTATCCTCTTTAGAAATAATTTTTTCACCTTCTTTTACAATTTTTGTAAGCTCGCTCAGCTTCTTCAAAAATCCTTGCGCATCTCGTTCTTCTGCTACTCCGCGCGACACACTGCCATGTTCCGACAGCACATTTTTTAATGTGTATCCTACCATCGCGTGATGGTCCGGTGCAGCTGTATCAAAAAAAGCAGCCAGCGATTCGAATGCCTCTTTGCCATAAAAATCATCGGCATTGATCACGGCAAACGGCTCGTTGATGACGTCTTTGCCACAAAGCATCGCGTGCGTGGTGCCCCATGGTTTTTTACGGTTCACTATTCCATAGCTATTGGGCACAAACCGATCCAGCGATTGAACCTCAAATAAAACTTCCACCTTCCCTTTTAGTTTGGGGAGAAAAATTTCTTCTACCGTTGATTTAATCTCATCGCGCACGATGAAAACTACCTTTGTAAACCCAGCACGAATCGCGTCATACAGCGAATAGTCCATGATGGTTTCTCCACTCGGGCCAAAGCCATCAATTTGCTTTATTCCGCCATACCGACTACCCATGCCCGCTGCCATAACCAGCAAGCTTTTTGATTTTTTTACTGCCATATTAAACTGTGATATATTGAAACCAGAAATAAATTACCAACTTTCAAGCTCGCATTGCGAACAAATGATACTGGTTCAAAAATAAGGCTTTACCATCATACTTTTAGATTATGACTTCAAATAAGAATTATGTGCTTTCCATCTCCATCATTGGCGTTCTCTTTTTCATTTTTGGTTTTGTAACGTGGTTGAATGGAACGCTCATCCCATTTTTGAAGCTAGCCTGCGATTTAAAGACTGATGCGGAAGCATTACTTGTCACTTTTGCTTTTTATATGGCTTACTTTTTTCTCGCCATCCCCTCCTCTTTTATTCTGAACAAAACGGGTTTTAAAAAAGGAATGTCTCTTGGACTAGCCGTCATGGCTGTTGGAGCTTTACTGTTCTTACCCGCAGCCATGCAGCGAAGTTTCTCACTTTTTCTTACCGGTCTGTTTGTTCAGGGTATGGGGTTGGCACTTTTGCAAACAGCCTCCAACCCGTACATCTCTGTTATTGGCCCGATAGAAAGTGCCGCTAAACGAATCAGCATTATGGGCATTTGCAATAAAGTAGCGGGTGCATTAAGTCCTTTAGTTTTGGGCGCCATCGTATTTCAAAATGCAGCGGGTATTGAAAGCCAAATCAACGCTACTACTGACTTAATCATTAAGAACGATTTACTTCAAGCACTTTCAGAAAGAGTTATTGTTCCGTACGCAATCATGGCAGCGGTGCTGATCGCATTGGCGGTAATGATTTGGCTTTCGCCTCTACCGGAAATTGAGACCGATGGATCAACTACTACCGACAACCAAACCCAACATAAAAGTATATTTCAAATCCCTTACTTAATGCTGGGCATTTTGTGTCTGTTCCTTTACGTTGGTGTAGAAGTAATGGCGGGAGATGTCATTGGCACCTATGGAAAAGCAATTGGCATTGGCTTAGATGAAACAAAAGTGTTTACCTCGTATACACTTTGGTCGATGGTGGTTGGATATATCATTGGAATACTCACTATCCCTAAATACATAAAGCAACAAAATGCGTTGGCGTTATCTGCTATTGCTGGGATTGTGCTTAGCCTCGGTGTGTTTTTCACGACTGGCTATACATCCATTGTCTTCATTGCCTTGTTGGGTTTTGCCAATGCCTTGATGTGGCCGGCTATTTTTCCTTTGGCGATAGAAAACCTTGGAAAGTTTACAAAACTCGGCTCAGCATTACTAGTTATGGGAATTGCTGGCGGTGCTGTGCTTCCTCAACTTTATGCGCGCATCGTACCAACACTTGGCCCACCTTCCGCTTTTTTCTGGATCGTAGCACCCTGTTACGCCTATATTTTGTTTTATGCTCTGAGTGGGCATCGCGTTGGCAAAACAGTGAAATGAGCTAACGCCCACAAACGACTGTTCGGATAATTAGTAAAATGTAAATCTTCTTTATCACGATTTGATTTTAACCGTTTAGTATTACTTTTGCGCACGTAAGATGAATTTCGGCAAAAAAAGAAATGCGTTTTGGTTGCTAATTCTGCTGTTTGGGCTGAACGTGTATTCCGTCTATTCTGCGAGCTTTCAGCAACTTTGCCAATCTGATCGTGGCAAGATTAGTTATGAAAATGCGCCCGAGAATGATGATAACTATTTTCTTCGGACGTCCGAAAATGAAAACACTGCGAGTCGTTTGCAAGAACAGTTCTCTTCCAATGCCACCACACACACACGTTTTGCTATCGGTAAGCCTTTAAAGGCACCTATTTCATTTACGGAATATAAATTCGAACTGACGCTCTACTTGTATATCAGATACAGTAGACTGTTGATTTAGCATTCCTCTTCTCTCCTTAGTTCCTACTCGTATCAGAGGAGATTTTTCTCAGGTTCAACCCTTTTATATTTTTTAAATAATGAAGCAACTCATAGCAATATGTGTGCTGTGGCTTACAGTTTCAGATGCTGTAGCTCAGCAATCGAGAACAGACACATTGACAATTACAATCACCCAAGCCAAGCAATTGTTGGTGAAGCAAAATCTTGCCCTGATCGCAAACCAGTATGCGGTTGATATTGCAGATGCAGAACTGATTCAAGCCAAACTTTGGAGTAACCCCAACTTTGTTTGGAACCAAGACCTCTACAGCAACGAGCAGAACAGCTATTTCAATATGGATAATCAACGACTGGTACAGGTTGAGCAATTGTTCTCTATATCAGGCAAACATACAAACACAGTAAAACTCGCCAAACTTGGGGTTGAGCAGAGTAAGCTTCAGGTGCAGGACGTACTTCGAAGTCTCTTTTATGACCTTGGAACTCACTTTTTTAACTTGAAAGCGGCTCAACAAAAACAGGCGCTGTATGAGTCTACGGTAAGGCGTTATAACCAACTCATACAGAGTGCTGAGGAACGGTTGAGAATTGGAGCCATGGCACCGAACGAAGTGCTTCGCTTGAAGTCCGAGCAGATTGCCGTACGGGCAGAAGCCATTCAAAATAAAAACGAGGTACTGAACGAATTAAGTGCAGTTCGCATTCTGTTGAACGTAAACGAAAAAGTGTACGTAAAAGCGCTTCGCGAAAATCCGCAAATAGCCATTCCCAATTCTTTGAGCCTGCTCATCGATGATGCCCTAGAAAACAGACCTGACTATTTGATCAATCGAAATCAAGTTAAGCTTGAAGGCAGAAACCTGCAGCTACAGCGATCCATTGCTGTACCTGATTTTAATATTGCCTATCAACCCCACGATAAGGGAAGCAACTACGTGCGTCCTTATCAGGGGGTCAATCTGGAATTCAATATTCCAGTTTTTAATCGAAACCAAGGGAATATTAAAATGGCTAAGTCAAAAATTGCGCAGGCAGAGATAAACTCGTATTTGTCGGAGAATACGGTGCGCAACGATGTGGCGAGTGCGTATGATCAATTTCTCAATAGTAAAAGTGGATTCGAAGAATATACTGAGGAATTTTTGAAACAAACAGAAGACCTGAACATAAATGCCAACGAAAACTATCAAAAAAAGAATATCAACATTCTGGAGTTTATTGATTTGCAACGCATTTATATCATCAACAAAACACAGTACATCGATCTGCGCAATACCTACTTGAAAGCGATCAATCAACTCCATTTTTCAGTGGGAAAAGAACTAACCAACTAAGAAATATTACTTATGAAAATTAATATATACATCTCGCTTTTTGTCTTCGTTTTGCTAGCATGTTCAAAAAAAACGGAGCAAGGCCCACCTGTTGCTTTTCACCTTACCGAAACCCTGTCGAGGCAAAAACAGCTAGCGGTGGCAAAAAAAGAAATAGTGAAAACTGAACTTTTGCTGAACGGAAAAATTACGATGGACGAAGACAAAGTGGCGCGTGTCTTTCCACTGGCCGGTGGGTTCGTGCGCGATTTGTTTGTAGAACTGGGCGATTATGTTAAAAAGGGTCAGGTGTTAGCCATCATCCGCAGCCCGGAAATAGCGGGGTTCACCCGTGAAGGCGTGGAGGCCGAGGCGGAGTTACGGGTTGCCGATAAAAACATAGCTGTAGCAGAACAATTGTATAAGACAGGAAATATTTCTGAGGTAGAGCTGATTAACGCACGAAAAGAGTTGGAAAGTGCCCGAGGCGAGGTAGAACGCACACGAGCCGTTTTAGACATGTATAGCGCGGGTAAAGAATCTATTTACCCAATCAAGTCACCCGTTTCTGGAATTATCCTAACCAAAAATATTGCCTTGAATATGGAATTGCGCACGGAAGACATAAGTCCCGTGTTTGTGGTTGGCAATCTGGACGAAGTTTGGATTATGGCCAACGTTTATGAGTCCGATATCCCAACAATCAAAGAAGGGTATGCAGCCGAAATTGTAACCACGGCCTACCCCGATAAAATCTACAAAGGAAAAATAGACAAGATATTCAACATCATCGATTCAGAAACAAAGGTTCTGCGTGCCCGGGTCACCCTTGCCAATCCGAATTATGAATTAAAACCAGAAATGTTTGCACAAGTAAAAGTACTCTACCAAGAAGCGTTTGTTAAGGTTACAGTTCCTTCAACGGCTATCATTTTTGACAAAAGTAGGTACTACGTCATGGTTTATAAAAGTGATGATCAGTTGGAGACACGCGAAGTAAAGATTTTTAAAGACCAAAGCGGAGTAACCTACATAGAGAGCGGTTTGCAGGAAGGGGAGCAAGTGATGACTAAGTTCCAGTTGTTAGTCTATGATGCCTTAAACGACTAGTCAAAAAAATGGAAAATTTAGTTAAAGGAATCATTTCATTTTCACTAAAGAACAAGTTCTTCACGTTCTTTATTACAGGAGTACTCGCGATTGCCGGTGTTTGGAGTTACCTAAAGACCCCGCTGGAGGCGTTTCCTGATGTCACCAATACGCAAATCATCATTGTCACACAATGGAATGGACGCAGCGCTGAAGAGATTGAACGCTCAGTAAGTATTCCGATTGAAGTAGCGATGAATTCCGTACAGCGAAAGACCAGTGTTCGATCCATTTCCATGTTTGGATTATCGGTCATCAAAATCATTTTTGAAGACGATGTGGAGGACTTCTTTGCCCGCCAACAGGTGAACAATCTACTTCGGAACGTGAATTTGCCAGACGGAGTGGATCCAGATGTGCAGCCGCCCTATGGCCCCACCGGAGAAATCTTCAGATATACCTTGGCCAGCGATCGCAATACAAGTGAGTTGCTCGCTTGGCAAGATTGGGTAATCGATCGTCAGCTGAGGGCGGTGCCAGGGGTAGCCGATATTGTTTCTTTTGGCGGTGCACGTAAAGTATATGAAGTAAATGTCAACCCGTTGATGCTATCGAAATATAACATCACGCCTCTGGAAGTTTATGAAGCCATTGCCAAAAGCAATATCAACGTAGGTGGCGATGTTATTGAAAAAAACGGCCAAGCGTATGTAGTGCGAGGTATTGGATTGCTTTCAAGCATCGAAGACATTGAAAACATTTTGATCTCTACGATTAAAGACGTACCCGTTTTGGTACGCCATGTGGCGCAAGTACAAGAGGGTGCATTGCCCCGGGTGGGTCGTGTAGGCCTAGACGAAAATGACGATGTTGTAGAGGGAATTATCGTGATGCGGAAAGGAGAAAATCCTGCTCAGGTACTCGAAAGGGTGAAATCAAAGATTGCCGAAATCAACGAAAAAACACTTCCCTCTGACATCAAGATGGTAACGTTTTACGATCGTGATAAGCTGATGGACTATTGCCGCGAAACAGTTTTAGGAAATCTAATTGAAGGTATCTTGTTCGTGACATTTGTGGTCTTTATTTTCATGTTGGACTGGCGTAGTACCGTTATTGTTTCGGTGATCATCCCGTTGGCATTGTTATTTGCATTTATGTGTCTAAAAGCAAAGGGCATGTCGGCCAATTTGCTATCCATGGGAGCAATCGATTTTGGAATTATCATCGATGGCGCGGTGGTGATGGTAGAGGGATTGTTTGTGTTGCTTGCCCACCGTGCAAAAGAATTGGGAATGGAGCAGTACAACAACTTGTCAAAAATTGGATTGGTAAAGAAAGCCAGTTCAGAGCTAGGCAAGGCTGTGTTTTTTTCCAAACTCATTATCATCACCAGCTTGATCCCAATTTTTTCCTTTGAAAAAGTAGAAGGAAAATTATTTTCACCGTTGGCTTACACACTCGGGTTTGCTCTGCTAGGCGCCTTATTCTTTACACTGACGCTCGTGCCTGTGCTGTGCAGTATTCTGTTCGACAAGGATGTAAAAGAAAAGAACAATCCTGTGGTGAACTTTTTTAACCGCATTGTTACCGGTGGATTCAATTTCACCTATCGTCACAAAGTTCAAAGCTTCATTGGAGCTATGCTCATTTTAGCGGCAAGTCTGTTTTCGTTCAATTTTTTAGGTTCAGAATTTTTGCCCACATTAAATGAAGGCGCACTGTGGGTAGAGGCCAAACTACCAATGAGTAGTTCCATCAATGAAACCAATAAATTTGTTTCCATTTTCAGGGAAAAACTAAATGAGTTTGACGAAGTAGAATCGGTTCTATCACAAATAGGAAGATCCAATGATGGCACAGATCCATCGGGCTTCTTTTATGTGCAGTGTCAGGTAAACCTAAAGCCAAAGAAAAAATGGAACCGTAAAATTTCTACAGATCAGTTGATCGAAGAAATGGATAAAAAGCTACGTGAGTATCCGGGAGTGGTTTACAACTATTCGCAACCGATTATAGACAACGTAGCCGAGGCCGTGGCTGGGATCAACGCGTCATTGGCCGTCAAGATTTTTGGCGACAACCTAGAGAAAATGAATTCAATGGCAGACTCTGTATCGCAGATATTGAAAACGGTACATGGCGTGAAGGATCTTGGGATCTTACGCAACTTAGGTCAGCCAGAGTTGAGCATCGTGTTGAACCAATCTAAAATGGCTGCCTATGGCGTAACCATTGCCGATGCCGATGCCGTGATTGAAATGGCGATTGGTGGTAAAACCGCTACTCGCTTTTTTGAGCAAGAGAAAAAATTTGATGTGCGCGTACGCTACGCGGGTAAATACCGCCAGTCGGAACAAGAGATCAAGGAATTAAAAGTACCCTCTCTAAAAGGGAACAAAGTGCCTTTGAAAGAGATTTCGGAAATCAAAGCTGTAACAGGACCGGCCTTTATCTATCGCGACAACAATAAGCGATTTATAGCCATTAAATTTTCCATACGCGAGCGCGATTTGGGAAGCACTATTGCTGAGGCACAAGAAAAAGTAAATGCAGCCATCACCTTGCCGAAAGGATACAGCATTTCCTGGAGTGGGGAATTTGAAAATCAAGTACGTGCACAAAAGCGATTGAAAGAAGTAGTACCTATTTGTATTATACTTATTTTCTTCATTCTTTTTGTTGCGTTCGGCAATACTAAAGATGCAGGACTTGTTCTAGTGAATGTGCCCTTCGCTTTAATCGGAGGCATTCTCGCGCTGCATTTCACAGGCGTGAATTTTAGTATTTCCGCAGGCATTGGTTTTATAGCCCTCTTTGGAATTTGCATCCAAAATGGCGTGATCCTTATCTCTGTTTTTAAGAAGAATATTACAAACGGAATGCCCATGTCGATGGCATTGGCACGGGGTGTAGAAGAACGAACCAGGCCGGTGGTTATGACTGCCCTGATGGCCGCCATTGGTTTGTTACCAGCCGCCATTTCTACAGGCATCGGATCGGAAACCCAAAAGCCACTGGCTATCGTGGTTATTGGTGGCCTGATCAGTGCTACCATTCTCACCCTATTGGTTTTCCCGCTCGTGTTTGAATGGGGGTACAGAAAAAGTTTATCGGCAAATATTAAAGAGGACATTGAAAAGAAAGACTATGAAGACTTTGGCCATTAGCAAACTCGCGGTCGTCATCCTGCTGACAACTGCATCCCTTGCCGAAGCGCAACAGCGCGATTCGGTGAAAGTGAAATCTATTTGGGATAAAAAATTTTATTGGGGTGCCACGTTTAACAACGCATTGGCGAATATCGTTGGCTCTGATTTGCCTCAGGAATATTTTTCGCGACCCAGCATTGGAGGATCACTGAAAACAGAATACTATTTCACAAAGAATATTGGTGCTACTATTGGGGTCACCTTCCAAGCAAAGGGTGCGGGCATCATTACGCCAGATGTATTTGACGGATTGGGCGATCCTGACAGCACCCATCGCGCACGCATCAAATTCTATAACTTAGAATTGCCAATTGCTGTTATCTTTCGTGGATTTGAACCTATCAAGGGCACACGAGTTCATGCCGAGTTAGGAGTCATCCCTTCAAAAATCATCGAGTCAAAATACATTTTTCTAAGTGTCGAGGATGGATTCCATTTAATTGAAGATCATTCTGACCGGTATTATAAGACAGATCTCTTTATTCACGCGAGCCTCGGCTTGGATATCAATGCGGGTAATTCATGCATCTTTCAGGTAGATCTATACGGTAATTGGGGAACGGCCAATGTGTACAACACGAATTTCTTTCCGAATAAAAATGGACGCAATCAACTTTACGGAATTCGACTAGGATGGCTTTTCTAAAGTTTCTTCTAGCAAGTGTTTTTGTAGTACAGCTTTGTCCCGTCTTTTCTCAAGAGAAAGAACCCTTTGAAAATCTTTCCATCGACCGACCTGATGTTTCCAACTTGCCTGTCACGGTCAGACCCGGGCATTATCAAATTGAGATAGGCGCAGAATGGGATAAGAACAACGATGCCGATGAATTGTATCTACCTGTCTTTATGCTGCGCACAGGCCTCGGAAAAAAAACAGAGCTACGACTGGGGCTAACCTATTCACGCCTAGATTCTGTTTTTAAAGATCCATTCGACCATGTGTCAGCTGCCTCCATAGCCATCAAACATCGAATTGCAGAGGAAAAAGGATGGCGTCCGTCTATTGCTTTGCAACCTGAAGTTAATGTGCTCTTTACAAACGGCACCGGAGCTAGCCGTCAGGATTTCACCTATGATTTTATTTTTCTTTTCAATAATACTTTTCATAAACAGGTCTTCCTAAATTACAATGCAGGATTTTACTGGATTGGTCAAACAGAAAAAAGAATACTGCTATCCGCTTCACTCAGCTTTCTTCATACACACCGGCTAGGTTATTTTGTGGAGGGGTATACACTACGCACCATTAACGAAAACGAAAACTACTCTTTCGATGCGGGCATCACGTACCTGATTACCCCACGCTTTCAGGTAGATGTGTATGGCGGAAAACGATGGGCCGCTACTTCAAACTATCTATTCTGGGGAGCCGGCCTTGGCATTCGAATTGATAAAGGAGACATGAAACCCAAAACATTTAAAGAAATTGGAATACACCATTAGTCTTACGGGTGTATTTCAAACAAGTCAGCTAGTTTCTTTTTTACGATGGCCTCTCTGGCTATCCAATCGCCCGTGACGAAAATAAAATCCAATAAACGTTTTTCCAATTCCGATTTGAATACGTCAAACATCTTTTTTCTTTGGTCACCCAAATCGCGCAAACCATCTGCCACCCAGGGCACATCGATGTCAAAGAGAAAATAATGGTCGTACTTGATTTCCTTCTCTAATTCATATAAAATGGCGGGAACAGTTTTTAGATAATGGCGACAATAGATTTGCGTGGTAATTAAGTCAGTATCACAAACCAAAAGCTTGTTGGCTGTTTTCATTTTCTCCTTCACGCGTTCATTTTGTGCCTTCGCAATTCGTACTATGTCATCAAGAGTGAAATCGTTGGACGATACTATTTCCCTCGCTACTTCGGGTACGTACTCAGTTTGATAATGAGCTGCCATCTTTTTTGCCATGGTGGATTTGCCTGTGCTTTCAGGGCCGTAGAAGCAAATTAGTTTTACGTTATTGTTCATAGACGTGCGAATATGCCTTATACTCTTTCCACCAATGCCAAAAGCCAAAAGCAGCAATAAAGCAAAAGACCACGTACTCGATGCCCACTAACATAATGCCTTTGGAAAAATACAGACAGCACGCCACCACATCCACCAAAATCCACATCAACCAACATTCCATTTTTTTCTGAACCATCAAGTACGTAGCAACAATGCTCATGACCGTAACAAACGAATCAGCAAAAGGAAACGCGCTGGGCTGACTAAAAAGTACTGGAAAGAATGAGTGAAGGTTTTTCGCCAGGGATCCAAATAGCAAAGTACCGATCAACCCGATCGCAAAAAAAAGCAACCACGCGAGGGGTGCCATCTTAGTTACCCTTAACTGATTTTTCTTGTCTTCTTCACCTTGCCGCGGGTTTGTCCACCTCCACCAGCCCAGCAAATTGGTAACAAAAAAGAAAACTTGTAAAAACATATCAGGATACAACTGCACCTGATAAAACAAAAAGAAAAACAGTACCACATTTATAATGCCCAACGGCCAACTCCACACATACGCTTTCGCAGAAAGAAAAACGGCTATCGCACCCGCCAGCGTCCCGAAAAACTCTAGGTAGCTCATGGGGTAGCCGAGGACAGTGAAGAAGATGGATTGGTGGCTGAAGAAATCTGTCATTCAATATTTTTAGCGTAACTTTAAATGAAATTCAAAGCTATGGAAACTGTTCAAATAAAAATCATAAACCCCAAAGCCAAAAAGCTATTGAGTGGAATGGAGGATTTGAAGCTTATTAGCATTAATGCCGATAATTTATTTCCACTGACTAATACCCAAAAAAAGAGCATAGCCATTAGTCGCAAACAAATCAAAAAAGGTGACTTTAAAGACCATGAAATGGTTATGAAAAGTGCACGCGAATGGATAAAAGAAAAATAATTTGGTCCGCTCGGGCAGAAAAAGAATTGCTACATATCCTTGATTTTTATATTGAGAGAAATGGCAACAGCAAGTACTCCGCAAAAATATTGGATCGAGTAGAGAAATCCATAAACCTCCTAGTTACCTACACAGACTTAGGGCATCTAACAGAAAACAAAGAAACCAGGTTGTTTCTTTTTGGGATGGCCGACAAAATCCAGAATATCGAATCGATAAGTCTTGATCACAATTTCACACAAACATTCTTCGCCTCGGTAAAAAATTTCATCGCTTCCCAGCCGCCTTCTCTGCCTACGCCACTTTGCTTCATTCCTCCAAAGGGCGTGCGTAAATCGCGCAGCAACCAACAGTTAATCCAGATGATGCCACTCTTGAGTTGATGAGCCACCCGGTGCGCTCGTTTCAAATTTTCTGTCCAGATGGTAGCGCTAAGTCCGTAGGCAGTAGCGTTTGCAAAAGCAATCGCTTCATCTTCTGTATTAAAAGGCATAATGGTTACCACTGGCCCAAAAATTTCTTCTTGATTCGTTCTGCACTGTTGGTCTAAACCTGTAATAACGGTAGGCGATACGAAATAGCCATCTGCACAATCGATGTAGGACATCACTTTTTTCAAATGTCCTTCAGAGACAAGCGCGCCCAATCGCGTTTGCTCTTCCAATGGATCGCCAACGACCAACGTTTTTACACGACTTACAAATTCAGTTACAAATCGTTGATACAAACTGCGCTCCACCAAAATGCGTGATCCACATAGACAGATTTCACCCTGGTTTGAAAAAGAAGAATGAATAGAAGTCGAAACAGCTTCTTCAAAATCACAATCCGCAAAAATGATGTTGGGGTTTTTTCCGCCAAGCTCTAGTGAAAGCTTTTTGAACATCGGTGCGGCCGTGGCTGCAATGGTTTTGCCGGTGACCGTTCCTCCTGTAAACGAAATGGCCGAAACGCCTGGATGTTCTACTATCGCCTGACCTACTTTGCTACCTAGTCCGTGAACAATGTTCAATACACCCGCTGGCAATCCTGCTTCTATACACAATTCAGAAAAAAGAAAAGCAGTCATTGGCGTAAGCTCTGATGGCTTCGCCACTACCGTGCATCCTGCTGCTAATGCTGGGGCTATTTTCCAGGTGAATAAATACAAAGGCAAATTCCAGGGAGAAATGCAACCTGCTACACCAATGGGTGTTCGTGTTGCGTAGTTGATCGCTTCGCCTTCCATCAAATGCGATTCAGACGAAACATGCATGGACGCAGTCGCATAAAAACGCATGTTGGCCGAAGCGCGTGGAATGTCTACAGCCTTTGCCAATTTTAGTGGTTTGCCCTGATCGATGCTTTCCGCCAAGGCCAACTTATCTACATCGCGATCAATGAAGTCAGCAATTTTCTGAAGTATGGCGGCTCGCTTCGCCAACGGCATAGCAGACCATCCCGCGAAAGCGGCTTGACCGGCTTGCACTGCCAAGACCACATCGCTGGCATCGGAATCAGGAAGCAGTGAATATACTTTTCCTTCAGCCGGATTATAATTGTCCAAATACTTGCCGTTAGTGGGCGGCATCAATTGACCATTGATGTAATTTGAAATCCTTTGCACTTTTTTAGTGTTAGCCTCTCCGTTAAATCATCAAACTATAAACTTCCTGTTCGTCCTCCGTCCACTGGCAAATTTACACCATTCACATAGCTTGCAGCTGGGCTTGCCAAAAACGCGACAACAGCGGCCACTTCATGTGGTTCAGAAATGCGGCCAGCAGGTACTTCATCAATCATCTTTTGCTTTGCCTCATCCACAGACTTTCCGGTCTTTGCTGCATTATTAGTAATGATCGTTTCGAGGCGACCTGTCATGGTCGTTCCAGGTAATACGTTGTTCACCGTTATTGCAAAGGGTGCCAATTCAAGCGACAAGGTTTTTGACCAATTTGCAACCGCGCCACGTATGGTATTAGAAACCCCGAGCCCACGAATAGGAATCTTTACCGAGGTAGAAATGATATTAATAATCCGACCATACTTCTCCTTCTTCATGCCCGGCACCAATGCTTGCACTAAAATTTGCCCGCAAATTAAGTGGGAAGAAAAAGCCTTCAAAAATTCTTCCGGTGCAGCGTCTAAGGCCGTTCCTGCAGGCGGGCCGCCTGTATTGTTGATCAAAATATGAGCGGTTCGGTCTTTGGCAAATTGTTGTATTACTTGACGAAGTTGGTCGGGCGAATCAAAATCAGCCACGAGGTAGTCATGGGCTTGCCCCTGCCCAGTAACCAATTCCTTCAAGACTGATTTCAACTTTTCCTCGTTTCTGGCTACCAACGTAATGGACGCCCCTAACAATGCTAACTCAATGGCAGAAGCCTTGCCAATCCCCTGGGTGCTGCCGCAAACAATGGCTCTTTTACCTTTTAAATCCAGTTCCATAATTTGATTTTCAGTAAATATAAAAGAAGGTTACCTTTAAAGTTCGTAAATCATTTCCAAATCAAAAAGCTATGGCTATTCGCAGACCTTTTAACTTGACAAAATGGATCGCTGAAAACCGTGACCTCTTAAAGCCACCCGTAGGCAACAAAAACTTATATGCCGATGCGGGCGATTATATCGTCATGATTGTGGCTGGCCCCAATGCGCGGAAGGATTACCACTACAACGAAACCGAAGAATTGTACTATCAACTGGAGGGCAACATCACGGTGAGAATTCAGGAAGACGGGAAGGCAGTGGACATCCCACTGAATGAAGGTGATATGTTTTTGCTGCCCGCACGTGTCCCTCATTCGCCTATACGGACACCTAACTCGATTGGACTGGTGATTGAATGCAAGAGACAAACGACTGAAGACGATGGCCTAATGTGGTTTTGCGAAAAATGCAATCACAAGTTACACGAATATAAATTTCATCTAGAAAATATAGAAAAGGATTTTATACCTCGCTTTCGCGACTTTTATGGATCGGTGGAATTGAGGACATGCAAAAATTGTGGAACGGTGATGGAAATAGACAAACGATTCGTGTAACTTTAATTCAACAAAAAATGAAGCTATGAGCGACTTACTGGTAAAAATAAAGACATCGCAGAGAAAAAAGTACTTGATTAAGGACAAAGAGATGGAGTTCGAGGAGCTAGAGAAAAAAATTCTTTTGGCTCAGGCACGCGAAGCCCTCGAAAGAACAACTCTTGGGGCTAAGGAAGCCGGGCTGGACAAATTGACTAACAAGGATATTAATAGAATCATAAGAGCCGCAAGAAAGAATGCATAAGGTAATTTTAGACACGAATGTCATCATTTCTAGTATCCTAAGTCGTAGCTATCCTTATCTAATTGTGTATAGATTAATATTGCAATCAAAAATCCAGAATTATTTTTCTAACGAAACTAGGCAGGAGCTTGAGGCCGTTTTAAGTTATCCCAAATTCTCAAAAATAAAAGGCTTTGAAAATGATTCAAAAGCTATTTTGAATGCACTAAGAAGATTATCCATTAGTCAAGAACCGAGCAGCCATATTGAATTATTAATAGATTCATCCGATAACAAATTTGTGGATATTGCTTTGTCGACATCGGCTGATTTCCTCATTACTGGAAACCTCAAACACTTTCCTTTTAGTAGAATAGAAAACACCGAAATAATATCGCCAGAAAGATACTGGAATACGCACTGGAAATAATCTCCTATGAAGTTCGAAAACCCTCTTGCTTTCGCTAAAAAATTAGACAAACAAGACCCATTAAAATCATTTCGGAAACGGTTTCACCTTCCTAAAGTAAACGGAAAAACCGCCATTTATTTCACCGGCAATTCGTTGGGTCTACAACCAATTTCCACTAAAAAGTTCATCAACGAAGAGGTCTCGGATTGGGCAGCACTCGGTGTAGAGGGGCATGTACATGCAAAAAGACCTTGGTTGTATTACCACAAGTTTAGCAAGAAAACGCTGGCAAAGTTGGTTGGCGCAAAGCCAATAGAGGTGGTGGCCATGAATCAACTCACGGTCAATTTACACTTGATGATGGCTTCCTTTTACCGCCCAACAAAACAACGATTCAAAATTATCACCGAAGCAGGTGCTTTCTCTTCAGATCAATACGCGTTTGAATCACAATTGAAGTTTCATGGTTTGGATCCTGAAACAACCTTGATAGAACTAGCCCCAAGAAAAGGAGAATTCACATTGCGCACAGCCGACATCCTTCAAGCGATTGAAGAAAATAAAGAGCAAGTAGCGTTGGTTATTTTCGGAGCTGTACAGTATTACTCAGGCCAATTCTTTGAAATCAAAAAGATAACAAAAGCAGCGCACGATGCAGGTGCCTATGCTGGCTTCGATCTCGCGCATGCCATCGGAAATGTGCCGCTACACCTTCACAAAGATCAGGTAGATTTTGCTGTCTGGTGCAGTTACAAGTATTTGAACTCAGGGCCTGGTGGCGTGGCCGGAGCTTTCGTACATGGACGGCATGCCAATGATTCGTCTCTTCCACGGTTGGCTGGCTGGTGGGGACATCACGAGAAAGACCGGTTTCAAATGAAAAAGGGATTTATTCCCATGCCTGGTGCAGATGGATGGCAGCTCTCCAATTTTCCTGTCTTATCAGGTGCTGCACTGCTCGCATCGCTTCAGGTATTTGAAAAAGCAGGGATATACAATCTCAGAAAAAAAAGTGTTTTACTCACTGGGTACCTTGAGTTTTTGCTTAACCAAATCACTAACTTAAGAGAGTCCTTTAGCGTCATCACTCCTACTGACCCAATGCAACGAGGTTGTCAACTTTCCATTCTAATGCATCAAAATGGAAAATCTGTTTTTCAGAAATTAACAAGGGCAGGGATCATTGCCGATTGGCGAGAGCCGGGTGTCATTAGAGTTGCTCCAGTTCCTTTGTATAATCGGTTCGAAGATGTATTTGAGTTTGTAAAAATTTTTAAGGCCGCTCTTTAGGCGTCAGACCGCTTAGAGCGGTCAGACGCCTTGAAAAACATATGAATTTCCATCCCAACTCCATTTATCATGTTTACAACCGCGGCAATAACAAACAAAATATCTTTTTTTGAAAAGAGAAACTACGACTACTTTATTAAAAAAATTGAACTGGAATTGACTCCAATTTGCGATGTCCTTGCCTATTGTCTAATGCCAAATCATTTTCACCTGTTGATTTATGTTCCGGAAAAAACAATGGGACTTAACTTACTGACGAACCAAAATCAACAATTCTTAGTACGGAAGTTCGGTACTATCCAGAGTTCCTATTGTCAGGCAATCAACAAACAAGAAAACAGAACTGGCTCCTTATTTCAGCAGAAAACGAAAGCGAAACTTCTAAACACTGATTGTTACATCCTTACCTGCTTTTATTACATTCATCAAAATGCTTTGAAAGCCAAACTTGTTAAAAAAATGGAAGAATGGACACATTCATCATTCAAAGATTATCTTGCAGAAACTTCCGCACTTTGCAAGATTTCAACAGCAAGAGAATTGATTCAAATTCCTTTAGGGAAAGAGGATTTCTATAAAGAGTCACACAAAATGATCGAGCCAGATTTAATAAAAAGTATCTTTCAGACGAATCATCTGTGCGTCTAGATTGATCTAACACTTAAAACAACTATGAAAAAAGAATTACACATTGCCATCACTGGTGCAGGATTAGTCGGATCCCTTCTTGCCATCTACCTTAAAAATAGAGGCTATCTAGTTTCTGTTTTTGAAAGGCGGAACGACATGCGAAAAAGCGCGGGCTATGAAGGTCGCTCGATCAATCTAGCACTGAGTAATCGCGGGATACGTGCCTTGGAAGAAGTAGGGCTAGCCGAAGAATTGAAAAAAGAAGCCATACCGATGCACGGCCGAATGATCCATGATCTACACGGACACTTAAATTTTCAACCTTACGGAAAAGCGGGTCAATACATCAATTCCATTTCACGAAGTGGATTAAACAAAGTGCTCATGACCAAAGCGGAATCCCTTGGCGTTGAGTTTCATTTTGAACAACGAGTTACCGCAGTCGATTTTGAGAAAACAGAGCTTACGATTCAAAATTCAACATTCAACATTCAACATTCACCGTTTGATTTAATTATCGGTTCCGATGGGGCATTCTCGGCCGTTCGGCTCGCGATGCAGTTTACTGACCAATTCAATTTCTCTCAAAGCTATATTGAACATGGCTATAAAGAATTACATATTCCTACAGGAGTAGCGGGTTCTTTCCAAATGGAGAAGAATGCCTTGCACATCTGGCCACGCGAAAGCTATATGTTGATTGCGCTACCCAATCCGGATGGAAGTTTTACACTGACATTGTTCTTTCCCTTCACGGGAGAGACTTCATTTGAAACCCTTTCCACAAAAGAAAAGGTCACTGATTTTTTTAAGTCTGTTTTCCCAGACGCCTATGCTTTGATGCCACAACTACTGGAAGAGTTTTTTCAAAATCCCAGTTCCTCATTGGTAACGATGCGTTGCTATCCGTGGGTTCGAAATAAAACGCTCTTGATTGGCGATGCCGCTCACGCTATCGTCCCCTTCTACGGGCAGGGAATGAATGCCGGCTTTGAGGACTGTCGCGTTCTCAATCAACTCCTCGATCAATTTGCAGACGACTGGGATCAAGTTCTTCCCTCCTTCCAAGAAATACGAAAACCGAATGCAGATGCCATCGCAAAGTTAGCACTACATAATTTCGTTGAGATGCGTGACTTAGTCAATGATGCGGATTTTATTCTTCGCAAAAAGATCGAATCGAAGTTACACGAATTGTTTCCGGAAAAATGGATTCCGCTTTATTCGATGGTCACCTTTCACGAAAATATACCCTACTCTGTTGCCTATGAGACAGGCCAAAAGCAAAAGAGAATTATGGAAGGCGTATTGAAACAACTAGACATTGAAAAGAACTGGGAGAATCTAGATTTTAAAGAAATTGTGGAGAGGCTTTGAGGCCGCTCGCTCGTCAAGCATCGTCTCCGCCTCGGGACGATGCTAAACACGCTTGCCCAACTTTCTTGTAGCTGCCAAAGATAACTCCACCTTGGCACGATGCCAACCGCTCAGCTAAACTTCGACTGCAAAGTCGAGCATCGTCTCCGCCTCGGGACGATGCCAACCGCTCAGCTAGCATGTGAAGGTGCAGAAGTAAATTTGTTCTTCGCTCGTCAAGCATCGTCTCCGCCTCGGGACGATGCTAAACACGCTTGCCCAACTTTCTTGTAGCTGCCAAAGATAACTCCGCCTTGGCACGATGCCAACCGCTCAGCTAAACTTCGACTGCAAAGTCGAGCATCGTCTCCGCCTCGGGACGATGCCAACCACGCTTGCCCAACTTTCTTGTAGCTGCCAAAAATGATTTCCTATCTCCGGAACGTTACCCTATTTTTTAATACCAACATCGTTATAGTGGGTAATCTTTATTTTAGGATGCTCTAAATTTAACTCGTAAAATGCCGCGCTAGAATGAAGATATTTTTCCGCTGAATCAGCCAATTCCCACTTTCCGGTAACTGGATTCGCATGGATGTATTCCAACTTTTGCAAAAGAAACTTGCCAGTATAGCATGGCTTGATATCAGAAGATACTTCAAATACGCGGTGTTTTTTGCCTCGTTTTCTTTCACTTGGTGTAACATGGCTCGCAAGTATTTGCAAAATGGCTTCGCGTTTCTCAGTTTCTAGCCTTCTAACGATCTCGTAGGCAAGAAACCTTTTGCCGTTGCCAAGGATTGTGTTGATGGTACTTTTATCTTCTGCAACATAGATGATCATGTGTAGGTGGTTGGGCATAATCACAAAGCCGCTTATCTGGTGATTCCTTTTAGTAAGAATATCAAACCATTTATATATCTCATCATACAAATCGGTGATCTTGAACAAATGCATCCATTCTAAGCATGTGAAGGTGCAGAAGTAAATTTGTTCTTTTTCTGGTTGAGTAAGCTTGATTGCCATGACCAAAAATAGAAAATCTATTTGGTATGCATCGTCCCCGAAGCGGGAGACGATGCGAAGACAAAAAACCACTCCGCTAAACATCGACTGCAAAGTCAAGCATCGTCTCCGCCTCTGGACGATGCCAACCGCTCAGCTAGAATGTGAAGGTGCAGAAGTAAATTTGTTCTCTTTGGTGTGCATCGTCCCCGAAGCGGGAGACGATGGGAAGACAAAAATTGTGGTGAGGCTTTGAGGCCGCGAGTGTCTATAAAATTTCCGTATAGTTTCTCGCTCCGTGAAGTATTCGATAAACGAAGACCCGTTTCAATTGAATTCTATAAAACACCAAGTAAGTACTCACGACTAAATATCGGTAACCCAATAAGTATAGCCGCTTATCTCTAGCCTTTCTTCCTGTTTCTTGGTTAAGGGCGAGTTGAGAAAATGATTGGAGAAATTTGTCCAACATCTTATTGGCTACGGTTGGTCGCTCTTCGGCAATAAAGTCAACTATCTCTTGCAAATCTTCCTCGGCTTGAGGTAGTAGATTAACTTGAAATTTCTTTTCCACCGATTCTACTCCGAAGTGATTTTACTACATCTTGAAAAGGACGTCCGCGTTGGCCCTCATCCCATTGCGCTTGGGCGGTCGAGAGTTTTGCGAACAAATCAAGCTTTCGTTCCATTTTTCTATACTCTTGGATAGACATTACCACCAAGTCACCTTCGCCATTTTTGGTAATGTATATTGGCTCTTGCGAAGAATGAGCCAGCTCTGAAATTTCGGTAGACTTGTTTCGCAAATCGGAAATAGGTTTAATGATTGCCATATATCAAAATTATATCACAATTGTGATAGTTCCAATTTTTTGTCCCTTCAATTGATCGTGCTGCACCATAAGCCTACGCCTCAATATGTATCTTATACTCCTCGTAGCGGTCTAGAATTTCTTTTACGTATCGCACGGGTCCATCACATCGGCAATAGCCAGCAGCAACCACTTTGTCGCGGTAATACTTTGGATTTGACTTTTGGAGTAAGAAATACTCAACGCTATTGTCCCAAAGGCTTGCATTTCTACCATTCTTTCGAGCCAACTTTTGTGCGTCAATGACATGTGATGCACCCACATTGTAAGAAGCCAAAACAAATTTCAATCGCTCGTTGGGGTCGGAAACTGTTTTTGCCCAATAGTCATCTAAAAATTTCAAAAACCGTATACCTGCTTTAATGTTCTGATTGGGATCCCACAAATCTGCTACGTGCAAGAACTCACCTGTTTCGGGCATGATCTGCATTAGGCCAATCGCGCCTGCCCATGATTCAACTTTGGGGTCAAAGTTCGACTCCTGATAAACGATCGAAGCGATCAGTCGCCAATCCCAGCCAATTTGTTTGGCCCCTTCTTTTATTCTTTCATCAAACGGAGAAAGCTTATCACCCGTCAATGACGAGTAATCGCTGGAGGCGAGCGTAATCGAAAAACGAGGATTGTTAAAATACTTGTTGTAGAGCGTCTGAAACAAACCGTTTTGTTTGGTCTTTGTCAACCATGTGTCCAATGCTGTTTGAAGCGCGGGAGAATTTTTGCGCATACCCCAAGCAATCTGCTGAGGTAAACTCAACACTGTATTGATATCCAAATTCGGATAGTACAAAGAGTTAACCATCGCAATGGTTTGGTCCGTTACGGTGTATTGAATTTCTCCTGTAGCCACTTGCCGAATTAGCGATTCCGTTTCTGCTGTGGCACTGTCTTCTTTTAATTGAATATCACCACCGATCTCTTGCGAGAGGTTTTTCATTCGTTCACTAAAAGAAGAACCCTTCAATACATGCACTTCTTTTCCAATCAGGTCGATCGGGTTTCGAATCAATCTCTTCTCTACCAACGGAGTCGGTTGCATGCGCCAATTGGCAGGCTTCTTTTGCACCAACACCTGATGAGTGCTGTAGAGCGCGGAGGAGAACGACAGATAACCAGTTCTCTCTTTCGTGATCGTCAGGGGAAAAGCAAGAACATCACCACCGCCCTCGTTGAGTTTCGTAATGGCCTCATCAATTCCGGAAATGACCCGAATCTTCAGTTTCACTTTCAGGGATTTGCAAAAATTTTGAAGCATCTCATATTCGTACCCCATGGGGGTGCCTTTGTAAATGAAGTAGCTAATAGAGTTATTATCCAAAATCGCTTCGAGATAGCCGCGTTTTTTGATATCCGCTAAGTCTGTTTCAACAGAAGGCTCTGGTAAAAAAGCCTGCGTTTCCCCGTTTTGCCGGCACCGAGACAGCGAAAAAAGAGCCAAAAAAAGGAAAAAACGAATGAACCGCGACCTTATCATTATTGAAAGTAGGCAAACGGAGGCAAAATAAAAAGGCCACCGATTCAGCTTAGTTGAAAATTGAAATTGCTCTCTTAAAGTTCGACTTGCTTCAGGTATTGTTCAAATAGCTCGACCTTCCTTTTGTCTGTACTTTCAAACAAAAACGGAGCAACGTCATCCGCCATTGCTTTCATGTTCAACTTGCTGCAAACGTCCAGCACCCGCTGTTTTAGTAGCGTAGCTCCTTTAATCTTAAGCTTCAAGTTGAGATAATCGTAATCGGGCTTGGCACCCTTTGCCAACAAAAAAACGACATCAAAAAAATCGCGCCCTTTCGATCGCTGCCGATTAACAATTGCATAAAACTTTTGTGCTAATAAAAGATTGAGTGGAGCAACCGAAATTTCAGTAAACACATCAAATTTATTGAGGATGTGTTTGGCAGGCGTAAAATCATAATGTTGAGGCTCCGTGTCCAATTGAATAAGTATTTTCTCGGAATGATGCCCCGTGAGACCTTCCTTAAAGAGCAAAGCGGGGAACTTAATGTAACAGTGAAAAGCGTTGCGCATGACTGTTCGCATTTCAATTTCGTAGCCTTCTTGCTCTAACTTCTTCTGAATGCATTCCGAGATGCCATAAAACTCCTCTTCAGTTAACCCTGTATTATCAAAATCAATATCTTCTGAAAAGCGTTGGTTTCCATGGATAATCCTCAATGCCGTGCCGCCCAAAAAGCAGAGTTTCTCGGATTGACCAGGCATCTCAAAAACGATCTGAAGTATTTTATACTGCAAATATTCTCGCAGAATAAACTCGCGAAAAATCTGTTGTGGCCCTGGATAAAAGGGAAGTATCTCTTTCAGACTAAACATGTTGAATAAGTTTTTCGGTAGTCAATTTTACCCTTTTGGTCAGGGATTTACTGTTAAAGATGCCTAAGTAGCTGTTTAACCTTGCCGTGTCAATTAAATTTTCAAATTCATTTCTATTCAACCGCAAACTATCAATGTCTTGCTGGGTACGCACTGATGGGTTTAAATAGAGATAATCCAATATCGCTTTTTCAGGTTCGGCCAAGCGATAGGCCATGCCTCCAAATTCCATAAGCCGATAGCCAAATAGCAAACTGGGCTTTACGTGTTTGTATGAGAATGCCCCAATGGGGGTTTTAAAATGATGCGTTTTTAATGAAGTGACAGCAGTAATAGAAAAGACCCCTTCTGGTATAAGATGGTAATAGGAAAGAGCCCATTGCAGCGATACGTAAGATGGTGCATAGATTCGGTTGGAGGTGATGAGCAGATCTTCTTGACTAAGGGGTTTTGAAAACACATACCACCGGTTGATTACTTTAGCTATATACCCTTTTTGTTGCCACTCTATCAGTCGCCTGAAATCAAATTTGCTGTCCCACTTTTTTATGTCAACAATGGAGAATACGCGGAACTGCTCAAAATGGGCTTTAAAATCCATAAATCGCATAATGTGTTTCTATTTATTGTTAAAAATAACAATTTTCAGAAATATCTCGCTAGCCACATTTTTTTTATCAACGGATTATTTGAACTGCCGCTGTAACCACTCCAAGTACCGCTCTGTTTGAGAGACTAGATAATAAGGCAGATTGAGCAAGTGATAGGTCTTGCCAGTTAGTGTTTTAGAACTAGTGATCCGCAACTCGCCACTATAAAAGCGAACAGCCATATTGTGTGGACATTCGTCCATAAATAAGTGCAGCGATTTCAATTTGCCTTCTGTTCCTGCCTTTACTTCAATGGGTATCAACTTGCTTTCAAATAAAAATAGATAATCTATTTCTGCCGTGGATGTTTTCTTTTCCCTCACCCAAAAATTCAACGTGCTCAATGCATTGAATTGCATAGCCAACAATTCTTGACCAACGAGATGTTCTACCATTGTGCCTTTGTACACATCGTTTAAATCAGTTGTGCCGATCATCTCTTTTTGTATGCCTACAAAGTAGTTGAGCAAGCCTGTATCAAGTACATGCAGGCGTGGTGATTTTTTTAAATCAGGGATAATCGGCAAACTATACCCAGTATGCGGATAGATGAGATAAACCAACAATGCTTTTTGCAGCGTTCGCAATGCTTCCCCCATTTCTCGCGAACCATAATTGGAATTACCAAAACCCTCGAACTTGATGCGCTTGCCCGCTTGCGCATACGAAGCACGTATGGCATGCCGCACTACTTGCAGTTGAGTATTGTTTGCTGCATACTTTTCAGCATCGTCCAAGTAAGAGGTGATGAGTGAATCGTAAATGGATGAAAGTGCCGTTAAATCTCTATGCTGTACATAGTGGTTCACCACCTCGGGCATGCCACCAATGAGCGCATATGTGTGAAACAGGTGAAGCAACTTTGTGTGCGCAAAAGAAGCCAACGGAATCTTTTGCAATTGTTCCAACGAATTGGTTTCACCCATGGCTGCCAAAAATTCTGGAAAAGAAACGGGCCGCAGTACTTTGTACTCTACACGGCCAACGGGGAAGCTTACATTTTTATCAAACAGTGTTTCTAACATACTGCCAGCGGCCATTACCGACAAAGTTGGTTCTTGCTCATAGAAATAGCGGAGCAGGTTAAGGGCCTGTGGCACTTCTTGTATTTCATCGATGAAGAGAAGTGTCGCGCTTTTTTTATCGAGCGATTTACTTTTTAAATAAAAGATTGCCTGCAAAAGATTGGCCAAGGTGGTGAATCGTTCAAATAGGGCGCTGTCCTCGGGCTGCTCTAAATTCAGGTATATATATTGAGCAAAACCGGCAGCGAATTGATTAACCACAGTGGTCTTACCTACCTGTCTAGCTCCACGGATCACCAAAGGCTTTTTTGACGGGTTTTTAGCCCATTTTTGTAGTTCTGCTTGGATTGTTCTGTAAAACATGACACAAAGTTAGGGTACAAGTTATCATAATTTTTCACATAGTTAGGGTAAATTTGAGTGCTATATGTCATAAAGTTATGGTACAAAAGCGGCCAAAATAAAAAGGCCACCGAATTGGTGGCCTTTTTAAAGTGAAAAGTGTGTGTTCTTAGTTAAAGATGTAGCGAATGCCGAACTGCGCCCTCCATCTAGAACTCAAATCTGACGCGCTATAAGGCTTACCGTTAGTTTGCCCTGCGCCCGTATAAGTAAAATTTGGTGTCCGGGTGGAAAAATCAACCGGAGCTCCAGGCGCGGTATCATTTAGGTTTGCGTAGTTAATCAAACTAAACTGCTGATTAGCAGCGAAATATTGACGACCCCAACTATCATTTAAGAAGTTACCAAAGTTGATTATGTCAAAAGAAAATTGAAGTTTGTTGGTGCTATTTCCAGATTTTATTGAGAACTCTTGCAGGATTCTAAAATCTATTTGATCTTGGAAAGGCAAACGTGAACCATTTCTTTCAGCGTACCCCCCCCTTCTACTCTTTAAGTACTCGTCTCCTTCAATAAAAGCATTGAGGTTATTCCATTGATCTTGTGGTGTTAGGGTTACGGGAGATCCGTTCACTGTTATAGTTGTAGACACTAAATTAATATCCGACTGGTTTTGAGGAACATAAATTAAATCATTCGATGCACCATCATTGTTCAAATCTCCAAAATAAATATATGATATTGGTTGACCTGATTGACCGTTGTAAAATAGAGAAACTTGCGTGGACATTAGATCATTTAGGTAGGCCTTTTTGTATGAAACAAAGCCAACAATTCTCGAACCTGTGCTAAAATTTGATGTTGTTGTACTTAAATTGTTTAGGCCATTAACGTTGTTCACAAATCTCCAATTAGAATAGGCAACACTTGATGTGCCTGAATTAAGATCCCTAGAATCACCGTATGTATAAGCGATTGATGCTGCCAAGCCTTTTTCAAATTGCTTTTGAAGCTGAAAGACTAGATTATAAGAATATCCCTCGTCTGTGTTCTTCAAATTTATAATTTCGTTGAAATTGGGATCAGTTCTACCGGCTTGGTTATAGCCCGCATTTGTGGGACTGGTATTTGCTGGTGTATACCTCGGTCTCTTGTCAACTGCGTTAAATACGAACGTTGGATCTTCAACTCGACTTAAGTGAGTAAAATTGACATTGTTGAAAGTTTTACTAAAAACAGCCTCAAAGGTAGCGGTCAAACCCCAAGGTAACCTTTTGTCAATTCCCACATTTGACCTCCAAACCTGTGGAAATTTAAAATTTGGATCAATTGTGTTGATATCTCCCCTTCCAGCAACCTGTGGTGGCACAAAATCCTCTGCCTTCCTCTGGGTAAATGGGTTAGGATTATACCTGATCCCTGCTGGCGTAGCCAAGGGTGTTCCTGTACTCGAACCAACACTATAGGTTCCATTGACCTGACCATTATTTGTAAACTGATTGGAAACCCATACAAAAGGAACACGCCCAGTGAATAATCCAGTTCCGCCCCTAACTTGAAGGGATTTGTCATCTTTAACATCCCAGTTAAAGCCAACACGTGGCGACCACAGTATTTGTGACTGCGGAACATCACCGGTTTTACCAAACGCGCCATAAACATTATTAAATCCATCATTGGCAACCGGCTTGTCGGGGAAGATTGGTAAATCAGCCCTCAATCCAAAAGTCAATTTCAAATTATTGCGAACCTGAAATTCATCTTGGGCATAAAGACCCAATTGAAATGCAGAAAAATCAGCGGCTCCCTTGCTTTGGGTTGGGTCATCAGTTGGATCAAAAGAGTAGCCAACTTGATATTGCGAAGGCGCAACCTCTCCTGCTGTCCCAACTGTTAGAAAATTAGCAAGGCTGTTGTAGCCGTAACTTCCATAGATATTCTGAACGAAAATGTTATAGAACTTATAAAATTCATTATTAGTACCTATCGTAAAAGTGTGTTTGCCAGAATAGATACTAAAATCATTTGTAAGAGAAGTTATTGTTTGCTCTAACTTGTTTGCAACTGATGAATTCTCACTACCAAATGTTATGGTTCTTCCTCCCCCTATATTTACAACTGTAAAGGGGAACGGGCTTCCTAAAGGATCCCTATCATCGAGCACACTCGTGCGCCCAATTAGCAAACGGTTTGAGTACTTGTTGCTAAAGCGGCTGTTTAATTCAATACCGGTAGAATTAGTTGTGCTTGGAAAAAATAGGCCGGTATTGTAGAATCTTAAAGCGTTTGCGGATCTACTATTGTCAATTTGCTCACCATAGGTGTAACTATGTCTTACGGTCAGTTTGTGAGTATTGTTAATATTCCAATCTAGTTTAGCAAGAATTTTATCGCTATTAACAACGTTGGTAATATTATCAAACGCACCTGGGTCATAATTTGGTGCTACAGAATTTATCACGTTTAAGACGGAGTTAGCTTCAGCAACTGTTATATTCGAGGAAGGATCTCCTGGCTGAAAAGCCAAAGGAGTTTTCCTTCGAGTAATTTCGCCATTTACAAAAAAGAACAACTTATCTTTGATAATTGGACCGCCCAAACGGAAACCGGTTTGATAATCTGAATAAGCTGGAAACTTTGCTTTGACACCCGTATTCGGATTGTTCTCACCAACTAAACTTTCATCATTTCCAAAATAATACGCAGATCCTTGGAATTTATTCGTTCCACTTCTAGTGACAGCGTTTATTCCACCTCCTGTAAAACCACCTTGGCGAACATCGTATGGGGCAATATTCAACTGAAATTCTTCAATTGCATCTAAGCTTATTGGCTCTATTCCCGTTTGACCTCCGTTAGTACCAGATGCAGCCAATCCGAAAACGTCATTGTTTACAAGTCCGTCAATCGAAAATTGATTGAATCTATTATTTGCTCCACCAAAAGAAGTTCCGTTGCCTGCGGTATTTGCAAATGGACTTAGCTTTGTAAAGTCTCTCAATCCTCTACTGATATTTGGTATTGATTGAATCGTACTATTGCCGATATTAGTTGCAGCACCAGTTCGGTCTGAATTAAAAATGTCAGATTTTGATGCTGAAACAACAACCGATTCAAGTTCAGTACCGCTTTCCACTAATTGAAACTCGATATTGGCAGTGTTTCCCAAGCTTAGAAAGACATCATTCTTTTCTTGTTCACTGTAGCCGACAAAAGAGGCCGTAATTTTATAAGGACCTCCAATCCTAACATTTGGAATGGTATAACCCCCGTCTGCACGGGTAGAGGTTCCATAGCTGGTTCCAGAAGGAACATGAACTGCCACGATGTTTGCACCAGGAAGCGCCTCTTGAGTCGTGGCTCTTTGCTCCGCGGTCACTGTCCCTTTGGAGCCAGTTACCTTTCCACTAATAGTGGCCGTAGTTACGCCTTGCGCCATCAACCTTCCAGTGACTGAAAGGGCTAGCACAAGAATAAGAAGTAAATTTTTTCTCATATACTTTTTTGGTTTTTTTAATCGGGGGCAAAAGTATCCTTTTCATGCTAAGTCTGTACGATGTACGTTTTAAGTTATTAACTCATTTTTTTAACAATTGCTTAACATTGGAATACCGTTTATCCCGTATTCGGTTGCGGAAACGCAGAAAATGCGATTACTTGTTGTCTTAATAAAAGCTCCACTTGAAATGAAAAAACTGCTCGTCATTTGCCTGACATTGGCGTCCCTATCGGCCGGTTGGTCACAGGTCAACCTTAACTACTACCTACCTTCCAGTGTTCAGTACAACACATCTATCCCAACACCACAGTCTGTCATTGGACATGAGGTTGGCGAATGGCACATTACCCACGACCGGCTGGTCAACTACATGATGACTTTGGACAAAGCTTCTGATCGTATCTCGCTGGAAGTGATTGGTCAAACTCACGAAAACAGACCTGTTATCATCCTAACAATCACTTCGCCAAAAAACCATCAAAATATAGAACAAATAAGAAGTCAACATGTGCAATTGACTGATCCCACAAAATCAGGTAGTCTTGATTTGAAAGAAATGCCGGCCGTGTTTTACATGGGACATAGCATACACGGCAACGAAGCCAGTGGTGCCAATGCCTCTTTGGTAACAGCCTACTATTTGGCAGCCGCTCAAGGACCCGAGATTGAAAAGTATTTAGATAACACAGTGATCTTGTTTGACCCTAGCTTTAACCCAGATGGATTACAACGTTTTTCTAGCTGGGTAAACTCACGGAAAAGCAAAGTGCCCAATGCCGACCCCAACGACACCGAACACAATGAGGCGTGGCCGGGCGGACGTTTCAACCACTATTGGTTTGACCTCAACCGCGATTGGCTGGTCGCACAACACCCCGAGTCACAAGCACGTGTAAAAAAATTCCATCAATGGAAACCAAATGTTGTCACCGACCATCACGAAATGGGCACCAACGCAACGTTCTTCTTTCAACCCGGAGTGCCTTCGCGCATGCACCCCCTTACACCCGAAAAAAATCTGGAGCTCACAAAAAAAATTGGCACTTACCATGCCAAAGCACTTGACGAAATTGGCTCGCTCTACTACACGCAAGAAGGCTACGATGATTTCTACTATGGCAAAGGTTCTACCTTCCCCGATGTGCAGGGAGCTATTGGTATTTTATTTGAACAGGCTAGTTCGCGAGGGCACGCTCAAGAAAGCAACAATGGTATTTTGCGCTTTCCGTTCACCATTCGCAATCAGTTCACTACTGCGCTAAGTACACTAAAAGCAGTGAATGAAATGCGTGAGGAATTGTTGGAATACCAGCGCGAGTTTTATAAAAATGCTTCTACGGAAGCAGGCAAAGATGTAGCAAAGGGCGTCATCGTTGGCTCAAAAGACAAAATGAAACTCTTTCATTTCGTAGAAATGGCAGCACGTCAGCAAATCGATATTTATAAAGTAAACGGCAACCAAACCGTCAATGGAAAAACGTTTGAGGCCGAAAGCAGCTATGTGATTCCGTTCAATCAACCGCAGTACCGCCTCATCAAATCAATGGTTGAAAAACGGCTACAGTTTAAAGATAGCTTGTTTTACGACATCAGCAGCTGGACGCTGCCCTTGGCATATGGGCTAGACAATGAAGAATTAAAAACACCCATTTTGCTTGGAGAAAAAATCACCGAACTGAAAATGCCCCAAGGAAAAATCATTGGCACAGGAAAATATGCGTATGTCATTGAGCCTTTTGGGTACTACACTCCACGCGCCACTTATCGCTTGCTCAACAAAAACGTAAGAGTAAAGGTAGCTACTGATCTGTTTTTTGCGGACGGGCGAAAATTTGAACGGGGAACGTTATTGATTCATGTCGAAAATCAAGAAAAAGTTTCGCCCGAGCAGCTACAGCAATTCATGAAAGAAATTGCTGATCAAGACGGGTTGGATGTTTTTGCATTGAGCACGGGGCTCGATTATCGTGGAGTGAGTTTAGGTAGCCCGACCTTTTTGACGTTGAAAAAACCTGAGATTGCGATGCTGGTCGATGGAAATGTATCTCCAACCGATGCGGGCGAATTGTGGCATTTGCTCGACACGCGTTATCAAATTCCGGTGACGTTACTTCCTGTTTCTGTTTTTAACTCCACCAATATCAGCCGATACAACACGATTATTTTTCCGGAGGGAAGCTATGGTACCGTGTCGGATGCGACTAAAGAAAAACTAAAAACCTGGACACAGGCCGGAGGGCTACTCATTGGCTTTGAGTCAGCGATCAATTGGTTCAATACAGCAGGCCTGGCAAAATTTGAAGTCAAAAAAGAGGACGACCTGCCTACCGGACAGGCAGGAAAAGCAACGAAAGATGTGCAGAAGGCAAAGCCCTATGCCGACATTGAGGAAAATAGAGGCGCTCAAGAAACCAGTGGAGCGATTTTCGAAGCGGATGCTGACTTGACGAATCCATTGCTTTACGGTTACACCAGTTCTAAAATTGCACTCTTCAAACCCAACAACCTTTTCATGCAAAAAGCAACTGGGGCCTACGCTAACCCACTCTCTTATGGAAACGCTCCGCTGTTGAGCGGGTATATTTCGAAACCAAATTATGCCAAGCTCAAAAATTCTTCGTGTCTTGGAGTTGCTGCGCTAGGCCGTGGTCGGGTGATCGGCTTTACTGACAACCTTGCCTTTCGCGCATTCTGGTTTGGGACTAATAAGATGGTGATGAATGCTATCTTTTATGGACCGTTGTTGAATGCAGAAGTGGGGAGATAAATGGTAAGCGGTATTCGGTGCGAGGTATTGGGTAAGCGGTAGGCGGTAAGCGGTGGCGGTGGCGGTAGGCGGTAAAAAGTAAAATAGTTTTTAACAAAAACGTAAAAGTGATGGAGTATGTCGAAAGTTTTCGAGACTTAGAGGTTTACAGATTTTCGAGATTGTTGTCAAAAGATATTTTCGAAGTGACGAAAAGTTTTCCCAAGGAGGAGATGTATTCGTTAACTGATCAGGCTAGGCGGTCTTCCAGATCGGTAGGCGCTCAAATTGCAGAAGCTTGGGGCAAAAGAAGATACGAGAAACACTTCATCAGCAAACTAACAGATGGCGATGGTGAGCAGCTTGAAACGCAGCATTGGATTGAGTTAGCAGTAGACTGTGGCTATCTACAAAAAAAGCAGGCAGACGATTTATTGACCCGTTGTTTTTCTATCGGCAAAATGATCGGGTCTATGATTGCAAAATCCTCCTCGTTTTGCAAACCCGACCACTGACACCGATCACCGCCTACCGAAAACCTGATACTATAGCGGTTGCCAAAAAATCGCTAGCTTTGTAAAACCCTCAACGAGTGCTGCGAAAATTTTTTCCGCTCGACAAGAACTATCTCTTGGAAAAAGCCCAATTGGAGCTTAAGGATCAACTACTCTTTCAACTTTTTGATTTGGTTATTCAAACCTATGAACAACAGCAAAATCCTTTGGGCTTGGCCGATGATTTCAGTTTGAAGATCAAGAACTACAAGTTGTTGAATCTCGAACCGCTAGAGGACTTCTATTATAAACTCGCAGGTGTTTATCGTTTCAAATGGGGAGCTAATCAATTAGAATTTCTGTGGGATGGCACCGACCATCAGGAAAAATACAAGTCAGATTGGAAACATTTTTTCAATAACCAAATTCTCCTTTTCTGCCGGCAAAGTTTATTTGTCCAAGCAGTGCTGGATATCACTGTTTTTTTGCCTGAAAACCGACCTTCTGATCTGGCCGAGAATAGAATGAACCACTTCATGCTACAACACTTTGAAGTGAAATTTCATAAGAGCAAAGGGCTGGTGGCAATGAAAGTGGCGTAACATGCCAAAAACCAATAACCTTCGACTATTAAGGTTTATACTAGCCAGTTCGCTTTCGGATCAAGGTTAGTGTTTATAACCGCAAAAACATCAATCACCTGATCTGTTTCATTGACCTCATAATGGATCATATATGGAAACCTTTTTACTAAAAGGCATCTGAACTTATCGTATCTAACTTGATAATAGGGGTTTCTGACAAGGACGTCAAATGCGTGGAAAACAGCATTGTTGAACTGTACCCCTAATCCTACTTGAATCTCTTCGTAATAATCAAACCCTTGTTGGATGTCATTCAAAGCACGTTCTTCAATTCTGATTTTGAATGAAATCATTCATTACTGAATTTTGAATCGATGCTTTACCTCATCCCAGTTTTTTAAAGAATCGAGTGTTGCCTTGGCTTTTCTCTCACGCACTAGATTTTTATGTTCTTCTGGAATGACTGGAGATTCGTCAATAGAAATAAACTCCAAATTGTTTAATAATTCAACCAGAAAGTCATATTTTTCATCGGATACAGAAACGGTTAGCTGCTTCATAAAGGCCTTTTGTTTATATGCAATATAACCAAAGTCACGAATTCTTAAGAAGGTTCAACAAGAAGAAGGCACTGTTGGGGCGTGGGTTGCCTAACCGAAATCGGTTATTTAATAAGCCAGTAATCACCCACCCATAAAAAATTCTATATTTGACTACCAACCCTTTATTTCTATGAGAAAACTATTCATCATCAGCAGCATTCTTGTTTCTGCCATTTTTATCGTCTGGTCCTTTTTTTGGATCGATACCTTACTCGCATTCGTAATTATCATTCCTATAATTTATATGGGAGTCGTAGACATGATCCAGACAAAACAGTCGATCAGGCGCAATTTTCCTGTGTTGGGCAGGTTGCGTTACGTATTTGAAGATCTTAGGCCAAAAATTCAACAGTACTTTGTCGAAAGCGATACGGATGGCGCGCCTATCAACCGCAATGAAAGATCGGTGATTTATCAACGGGCAAAAAAACAAACCGATACTATTCCGTTTGGTACGCAACTGGACGTTTATGCTGAAGGCTATGAGTGGATCACCCACTCCATCGCTCCCAAAGATTTTCACAAGATGGATCACAGTCCCCGTATTCGGTTTGGTGGCAAGGAATGTTCGCAGCCTTATGACATGAGTGTATTAAATGTGTCTGCCATGAGCTTTGGCTCACTCAGTAAGAATGCCGTTCTATCATTGAATGCTGGGGCAAAAATCGGTGGCTTTGCCCATAACACGGGTGAAGGAGGATTGAGTCCTTATCATTTGGAACCAGGGGGAGATGTTATTTGGCAAATCGGAACTGGCTACTTTGGCGCCCGCACGGAAGATGGCAATTTTTCGGGGGAGGCATTTAAAGCAAATGCAACAAAGCCCAATGTAAAAATGGTAGAAATTAAATTGTCGCAAGGCGCAAAGCCGGGGCACGGTGGAATATTACCTGCATCTAAAAACACGCCTGAGATTGCAGCTATTCGCCATGTGAAGGCAGGCACAACGGTCTTTTCACCTCCCTTCCATAGTGCCTTTTCAACACCTAAAGAATTAATCCTGTTTGTAAAAAAATTGAGGGAACTGTCTGGAGGTAAACCGGTTGGTTTTAAACTGTGCATTGGCCGCAAAAGCGAGTTCTTATCTATCTGCAAGGCGATGGTTGACTTAAAAACCTATCCCGATTTCATTACAGTGGATGGCGGTGAAGGTGGCACTGGTGCGGCTCCACCTGAATTCTCCAATTCTGTGGGCATGCCCCTGCTGGATGCACTCGCGTTTGTTGATAATGCGCTTCGCGGTTTTGGTATCCGCAATGAAATGAAACTCATCGCCTCTGGAAAAATACTAAGTGGCTTCCACATGGTGCGCGCGATGGCCTTGGGCGCGGACGCATGCAATACCGCTCGCGCCATGATGATGGCGCTCGGCTGCATCCAGGCATTGGAATGCAACAAAAATACATGCCCCACTGGTGTGGCCACACAAGATCCATATTTTATGAAAGGCCTAGTGGTAGAAGACAAGAAAACCAGAGTTGCAAACTACCATAAAAATACGGTTGAAAGCTTTGTGGAACTGATTGGCGCAGCCGGCATAGACCATCCGGATAAAATCAACCGCACCCATGTGTACCGCAGAGTATTCATGAACATGGTAAAAACCTATGAAGAGATTTACCCCACTCTTCCCGAAGGATGTTTATTGGAAGGTGGCGATATACCCTTTGATTATGACGATTACATGAAGAGAGCGAGTGCGGAGAGCTTTGAGGTGGCGGGGTAAATCGCTATTTTTGAAGTATGCATGAATCCATTACCAGGTTACCAAAAACCGTCATGGAAGTTTACAGAATGCTCCCCGAGGGAACGCTCGCGGAACTAATTGATGGAATCCTTTATATGAGCCCTTCTCCCATTGATTCCCACCAACGTGCAGTTACCCGGTTAGTGGGGCAGATGTATCTTTTTGTTGAAAAAAATGACTTGGGCGAAATATTCACTGCGCCTTTTGATGTCTATCTTGATGAGCATTCTAATGCGGTGCAACCTGATATCCTTTTCATTGCGAAAGAAAATCTTAACATTGTTAGAAGCCATGTTCATGGGGTGCCTGATCTGATTATTGAAATACTCTCGGAAGAGAATACTGGATTATTCATCCGACAACGAAAGCAGTGATAGGGTATCAATTGCGAGGAGCCTCTTTCAACGAATTGGAGACGACACGTGGAAAAATTAACTCACAACTGCTCAATAACACATTCAGTTTTTAGCCTACACAAACATCATCCATAAAAATAGTAGAACGTTTTGTGGAACTGATTGGCGCAGCCGGCACAGACCATCCGGATAAAATCAATCGCACGCATGTGTACCGCAGAGTATTCATGAACATGGTAAAAACCTATGAGAGATTTACCCCACCATTCCAGAAGGTTGCTTATTAGACGGTGGCGATACACCTTTTGATTATGAGTTTGAGGTGGCGGGGTAAATTGGTGTTTTTGAGTATGCGGGAATCTATTTCTAGGTTGCCAAAAACAGAATAAACATTTCGCTCGGTCGAGGCGCACCACCACGTATCGATTTTAGCAACTTTGCCCTTTATCTATTATTTACTAATTTTAGCCGATGTCTTCGAATTCGGTATCGATCAAAATTCCTAAAGAAGAGCAACTATCTGACGAGTGGCTCTTCGAATTTTGTATGGCAAATAAAGAGCTGAGAATTGAGCGTGATCCTGATGGAAAATTATTGATTATGGCGCCTGTTGGTTTGCTCGGATCATCTTACAATAATACGGTAGCTTCGCTGCTTTGGGTATGGAATCAAAAGTCGAAAAAAGGTATCACCTTTGATTCCTCTGCTGGTTTTCGGTTGCCCAATAAAGCAATGCGCTCGCCCGATGCTGCTTGGATTAGTAACGAAAGATGGAAGAATCTTGGCTCAAAAGAGAAAAGGAGAATAGCTTCCATAACGCCTGATTTCGTAATTGAGTTGAGGTCGGAATCGGATTCTTTGGCTGAGTTAAAAATGAAAATGAAGGAGTGGATTCAAAATGGGTGCAAACTTGCTTGGCTTATAGACCCTATTGATCAAAGGGCTTATATCTATCGTTCTAGTAATACAGTTGATGAAATCCGGTCGTTTGATCAGGTGCTCAAGGCAAAGGAAATTATTGCAGGTTTTTCAATTGATCTCTCCCTATTGAAATAGCAAATAAAATTGACTTCGCCTACCGAAAGCCGAGCCAAAACGTAAAAGCATTTTTGATTTCGTGCTTGCGCAATAAACTAATCACATCCGACAATTTCTTTTTCGTTCCTCGCAGCGTCTCCGCCTCGGGACTCTGCACCCGTCCGCCTGTGTTTGCTCAGCGTCCCCGAAACGGGAGACTCTGCGAAGAAAAGAAACCAAGCATTACCATCGTTTGTCTGGCCCATATAAAAAAGCCTTGACCGATTTCTCGGTCAAGGCTCTCTTGATATGCTCTAATAGTTGATTAATTATCAATCCAAAGCCTTGGCGTCTGTAGGCTTGGACTTTGCGTAGGAATATTAGCAGCATTAAACAATCTTTCCTGACTTGTCCCTTTAAGTGCGGAGAGAATATGCGATTGGTCATTTCGATCATTTTAGGACTTGGTTTGGCCTTAATGGTGACGATTTTCTGAGTTGCGTGGTTTAGTATTTCATTCCTCGCAGAGTCTCCGCCTCGGGACTCTGCACCCCGTCTGCCTGTGTTTGCGCAGCGTCCCCGAAACGGGAGACTCTGCGAAGAAAAATGATGACAAATAATTTCATGTGTATTTCTTTGTTTTGATTTTTTCGTTTTCGGTTCAATTTGTTATGGTTCTGACGTAGTCTCCCTTACCCAAAGTGGGTTCGGTATTGATTTCAATAATAATAACA